>Ga0163154_10002159_pt1 | contig 29174 bp, 24 predicted proteins | sample OliLakLV19MP9P1_FD_148649 | JGI IMG/M metagenome (GOLD analysis project Ga0163154, IMG submission 148649) | Freshwater microbial mat bacterial communities from Lake Vanda, McMurdo Dry Valleys, Antarctica - Oligotrophic Lake LV.19.MP9.P1 | ecosystem: Environmental > Aquatic > Freshwater > Lake >... | reverse complement strand
CGCCTACATCCGAAGTATTATCGAAGGCTCCGGCACTTTTGATTTCCAATTACGCTGTCGATTTTGGTCGAGTTCATAATGGAGCGAAAGTTAAAAATTCGATTCCATTTCAGAACAAGGGAAAGCAGAATTTGGAAATTAGAAGCGTGCAAAGTAATTGCACCTGTGTAATTGCCACAGTCGATAAAAAAATAATAAAACCCGGTGAAACTGCCCAACTTCAGATTTCGATGTTAACAGAGCGAAGAATGGGTACTCAAAACAAAGCCATTACAGTCTACTCGAATGATCCGCGTAATCCGGTGCAACGAATTACACTCAGCGGATATATTGAGGATTAGGCCAATTCTATTTTGTTGCAAAGTTTGAGCTTATCCCACAACCATCTAATTGTATCTGATTGCATGCTGCTTCTTCCCTTTCCGCGGGGAGAGGGAAGCAATAGATTAGTTAACAGATGCTGTTTGGTGGGTGAGGGTGGAAAAGTTAATGATGCTAACTTTTTGCAAGGTGACTTACAATCAACGCTGCTGCGTGACCATCGCCATACAAACCTTGTTTAATTTGCAACGATTTATTGTAGTTCAATCTGAACTGATCGATAATTTCTTTTTTTGATGCGCCAGCCAAACTATTGGCTCCGGCTTCTACTAATTCAACCCACTCGGTTTGATCGCGCAAGGTGATACAGAATTTACTAAAGAAGTACGCTTCCTTTTGCAAGCCACCACTATCCGTTAAAACCATCTTGCAATTTTTAAGCAATGCCAGCATATCAAAGTATCCTACAGGATCAATGATGTGAGCGTTTAGCTGAATATTTTGCGTTGCGAGAAAAGACTTTGTGCGCGGATGCAGTGGTAAAACAATTTTTACCTCTTGATTGATTTCATTGAAGGCATTGCAAATTTCCTTTAACCGATTTGGATCGTTTGTGTTCTCAGCTCGGTGGAGTGTTGCCAGCACAAAAGGCTTGTCGGTTAATTTCTCTTTTTGAAGAACGGTCGAATGCGTATCAATCTTCGATTGATAATATTGGACAGCATCGAACATAACATCACCCGATAGAATCACTTTACAGGTCAGATTATTATAACCCTCGGCTTCAAGATTTTTAATGGCGGTGGTAGTAGGGCAGAAGAGAATCGAACTTATACGATCTGTTAAAATCCGATTTACTTCTTCCGGCATTTTCATTTCAAAACTTCTCAAACCTGCTTCGATATGAGCAACTGGAATATGCAATTTGGACGCTGCCAAAGCGCCTGCCAATGTTGAGTTCGTATCGCCATAGACCAATACATAGTCAGGTTTTTCCTTCAATAACACTTCTTCAATTTTCTCCAGCATTCTGCCAGTCATGGCGCCATGATTGAGTCCGCTTATCTCTAGATTATAATCTGGTTGTGGAATCTCCATCTCATCAAAGAAGACCTGACTCATATTATTATCGAAGTGTTGACCTGTGTGAACAATCACTTCGGTAATGCCAGATTTTTTTAGTTCGCGCGAGACAACTGCGGCCTTTACAAATTGTGGGCGTGCGCCTAAAATGGTAACTATTTTCATCTAAGAAAAAGCAGGTATTCCGGTAATATGATTCCCAAGTATCAACAAGTGAATATCATGCGTTCCTTCATAGGTGATAACAGATTCCAAATTCATCATGTGACGCATCATCGGATACTCTCCTGTAATCCCCATGCCGCCATGTATCTGACGTGCTTCACGTGCTACATCCAGTGCAATTTTAATATTATCACGTTTTGCTAACGAAATCTGGGCAGTAGTTGCCTTTCCTTCATTCATCAACACACCTAATCGCCAATTAAGAAGTTGTGCTTTCGTTATTTCTGTTAGCATCTCAGCAAGCTTCTTCTGAATCAACTGAAATGATCCTATCGGTTTGCCAAACTGAATTCTTTCTTTTGCATAGCGCTGCGCAGAATCATAACAATCCATAGCAGCACCCAATGCGCCCCATGCAATTCCATAGCGCGCTGAGTCTAGGCACATCATCGGGGCACCTAAACCACTTTTACCTGGCAGTAAATTTTCTTTTGGAATTTTCACATTATCAAAAACCAACTCTCCTGTTGTGCTTGCGCGAAGCGACCACTTACCGTGAGTTTCTGGTGTTGAGAAACCAGCCATGCCACGTTCCACAATCAATCCGTGAATTCGTCCGGCTTCATTCTTCGCCCAAACGACAGCAACATCAGCTTTTGGCGAATTTGAAATCCACATCTTGGCACCATTCAATAAATAATGGTTGCCCATGTCTTTAAAGTTAGTAACCATACCACTTGGATTAGATCCATGGTCTGGTTCGGTCAAACCAAAACAACCCAACCATTCGCCATTGGCAAGTTTGGGTAAATATTTTTTACGTTGCTCTTCACTTCCAAATTTGTAAATTGGATACATGACTAATGAACCTTGCACAGAAGCAGTCGATCGCATGCCAGAATCCCCGCGTTCAATTTCCTGCATCAAAATTCCGTAGGAAATATAGTCTAATCCACCACCACCATACTCTTGCGGAATAGTAGGTCCAAACGCTCCGATCTCACCAAACTTTTTAACAATCTCGTAAGGAAAAATTGCTTTCTGCGCCCAATCTTCGATGTAAGGTGAAATCTCACGTTTCACAAATTCGCGCATGGAGCTGCGAATAAGTTTATGCTCTTCAGTCAGTAAATCATCGATCAGGTAAAAATCGGGCTGTTCGTAACTGTCTTGCTTTAGTGATTTTTTAATCTTGGGTTGAGACGGGGTAGCCATAATTTTGGATATTCTTTTGAATGGGTCAAATTTACGTAAGTATTGATAATTCTATGGACAAATCTTTAGATCCCGTGCTCGTTGAACAATTGAAAAAGCTTCAACAAAAGTATGCCGTAATGGGGCAAGACTTATCCAGTTACCTGGATGGGTTGTTGCATTCAGATTATCTGACCTATTGGGACTACATTCATTTAGATACTTTGTTGAGCCTTCAAAGTCCGAAGACACAATTTCCAGATGAAAAAGTGTTCATTCTTTATCATCAGATCACAGAACTTTATTTCAATTTGATACTTTGGGAAATCGGACAGATTGCTGAAAAGGAAAACATAGAAGAGAAATTTTTTATCGAAAGATTAGATCGAATCATTCGCTATTTCCAATTATTGGAGAATTCATTTTCGGTGATGGTAGATGGGATGGAACGTGATCAATTCCTTAAATTCAGAATGTCTTTACTACCAGCATCTGGCTTTCAGTCGGCACAATATCGGTTGATTGAAATTTGTTGCACGGACATGGTCAATCTGGTGCATACGCAATTTAGGGAGGCAATGCTTGAGTATAGTGACATTGGTCAGCAAGTTGAGCATTTATATTGGCGCAGTGGTGCTACCGAATTAGCTTCTGGTAAAAAGACCCTCACGCTTCAACAGTTTGAAGAAAAGTATATGAAGACTTTTCTGGATACGGGAATGAAGTATCGAACAAAAAATTTACGAAAGATTTATCTGGAAAATTTCCCTAATTCAATAACTGTGATAGGTCGCCTGCGCGAGTTAGATATGTTATCAAATGTATTGTGGCCTTTGGCGCATTTAAAATCTGCGGGTCGTTACCTGCATCGCGATCCGGACGATATTAAAGCAACGGGTGGAACCAATTGGCAAAAATATCTGCCACCACGCTTTCAGCGGATTATGTTTTACCCAGAGCTCTGGAGCGATCAGGAAAAAGAAGAGTGGGGGAAGGCCGCAGTTACAAAGGCGATCTCTAAATGATTTAATTATCTTTGAGATTACGATTGCATGAAGAATCTGGTACTCATATTTTTAATTCTTCCACTAACGCTGCTTGGTCAGGGAGTCACTCGCAATACCTATCACGATGCCGAAAAAAATAATCTGAAAGAAGTTTATCAGGTTAAGGACACAATTCAAAACGTGTTGCATGGTCGTTACATTTCCTACTTTCTCAATGGCAACATTGAATCAAAAGGTCAGTTTGTAAATAATGAAACCTCGGGAGTGTGGGATTTTTATTATGAAACCGGCAACGTGAAGATGCGCGGCATTCTGCGCCAAAATTCTAACTACGGTTTGTGGCAATACTTTTATGAAAGCGGACAAAAGAGCATGGAAGGCACAATCATAAATAAACTTCGTGAAGGAAATTGGAAATTATATTATGAAAGTGGTGACTTAAAAGAAACAGGAGAGTACACCGACAATAAACGAACCGGATTTTGGAAAACTTTTTTTGAAGACGGTGTGCTTCGTGGTGAAATTGAGTATTCGGAGAATCACGGCCGGTACACAGAATATTATCATTCGTTGAAAGTTTTTGCAGAAGGCCCGAAGGCCGAAGCCCGCAACGTTGGGCATTGGCGTTACTTTTCGGAAGCTGGGTTTTTAGAAAGTGAAGGTGAGTATGTAAGCGGCAAGAAGAATGGGGCTTGGAAAAATTATTACCCATCAGGAAAAATTTCTTCTGAGGGAGACTATGCAAATGATGAGCCTGTTGGGTTGTGGAAGTATTATTTTGAGGATGGTAATTTGAGTTCTTCTGGTGAGTTTGTGGGTGGTAAGAAAAATGGGTTTTGGAGTGTGACTGGTCCTGATGGAAAATTGAAAAGTGAAATTACTTATCAAATTGGAATTGGCGAGTACCGCGAGTATTATCCAACTGGTAAATTGAAAATGAAAGGCTTGGTTCAAAACGGTAAGAGCCAAGGGCCATGGAATTACTATTATGAAGATGGAAAATTAGAAGGCGATTGTGATTTTGCGGACGGGAAAGGAATGTATAAAGGATACTTTAGGTCCGGGTCACTTCAAACAAAAGGAACAATCGAAAATGACTTACGGGTGGGCACCTGGGAACTATATGAAGAAGATGGTAAACTCTCAGGCTATTACAAACCTGTGTATGAGAATAACACACTGGCTAATGAAATAGCCAGTTTAGCAAAAGCACAGAGCAAAGCGAATAAAACAGCGGTAAGAAAAGGCTTTTATTATTTCAAACCCCGGGTGTCCGAATACCGCGGTGTTATTGTTGGAGGAAATCCGGCCACATCTTTTGTAGGCTCGATGCCTTTTGGAATTGAGTTTTACAACGAAAAGCGTCTTGGCCATGAATTTGGTTTTGAGGCTATTCGAAATCCCTTCTTTACTGCCGACTCAGATGTGCCTACGGGTGATGTATTCGATAGGGGTTATGCTATTTCTGTCAAACAGAAATTTTATAATCCAATGAAAACCGGGATGTGGTATTTCGCTCAGGAAATTAGGTTTACAAACGTGAGTCATTTTTCTAACATCGATTTTCCTTTAGCGCCTGGCAATTTGTTGACAGCCAGCGCTTCAGAGCAAAGAGCTGAGTACGCAATTTTACTCGGAACCAGATTGATGCAAAAAAATGACGGTGATGGTTTCACCATTGACGCGTTTGTTGGGTATGGCATCGGTTACCGAATATTTGATGTTGAACCAATTTTTGAAACGGTATTTGAAACAGTCAATCAAAAGAATCTATCACAGACTTTTCGTTTCGGCCTCAACTTTGGGTATTCGTTTTCCTTTGATGGTAGAAGGTAAGTAGTTAGTTGACAAATATGCAATTGGCAAAAGTTTTCCATTATCACCCAGCGTTGTCAATTGATTGGTTGTCAATTGTCAATTTTATTTGAACCTTTCCAATGAAAAAGACAGAAGAAGTTCAGCTTACTCCGCAAGAAGCTTTTGATGAGCAACTAGTTACATCGGCACTTTATCAAAAACTGAAAATACCATACGATGGAAGTGTTTATCTCAATCCTGTTAAGCGATCCATCGATGCACGCGGCAGAAAGGTTGTTGTAAAAATTCTTGTTGAACTTATTCCTAAGTCTGAGGTCACTAAACTGATTTCATACAAAAAAAATTATCCCAACGTCTCGCAAGCTGATACTGTAATTATAGTTGGCGCTGGCCCAGCTGGTCTCTTTGCTGCAATTCGGTTAATAGAATTGGGCGTGAAACCAATAATACTTGAGCGCGGCAAAGATGTAAAAGGACGAAGAAGAGATATTGCAGCTATCAATAAGCAGCACATTGTAAACCCCGAATCGAACTATTGCTTTGGCGAAGGTGGTGCTGGTACGTATTCTGACGGTAAACTCTATACAAGATCTAAAAAGCGAGGTGATATAAGGAGAGTGCTTGAAATACTTGTTGCTCATGGCGCCAATGAAGATATTTTGTTTGACGCCCACCCGCATATTGGCACCAATAAATTACCACAACTAGTAGCCGCTATGCGCGAAAGTATTTTAGAAGCCGGAGGCGAAATCCATTTTGATAAAAAGGTGACTGAGTTTGTTTTAACTAACCAAGAGCTTACTGGAGTTGTTACGCAAAACGGAGATAAGATAATTGGTCGGGCTGTTATTTTGGCAACGGGTCACTCGGCTCGTGATATTTATCAATTGCTACATCAACAAAATATTCTCATTGAAGCAAAACCCTTTGCATTGGGAGTAAGGGTTGAGCATGCTCAAAATCTGATTGATCAGATACAATATCATTGCCCGGCAGAACGTGATAAATTTCTTCCAGCCTCTTCGTATGCGTTAGTTCATCAAGCGGATGTTAATGGCAGGCAGCGCGGAGTGTATTCATTTTGCATGTGTCCGGGTGGTTTCATAGTTCCGGCTGCAACAGCTTCTGGCGAGATTGTTGTAAACGGCATGAGTCCCTCCCGCAGAGACTCAAAGTATGCAAACTCAGGAATAGTTGTTTCAGTAGAAGAATCAGATTTTAAATCATATCAAAAGTTTGGTCCCTTAGCGGGAATGTATTTTCAATCCGATGTTGAAAAACGTGCCTGCGAATTGGCAGGCGGTTCTCAAACAGCACCGGCCCAACGCTTGCTTGATTTTGTTGAAAGTAAGGTTTCAAACTCGGTGCTGGATACTTCCTATCAGCCTGGACTTCATTCCGCAGACATGCGAGAAGTATTGCCAGGGTTCATTGCCGATAGTTTGCGTCAAGGCTTTAAAAACTTCGGTAGTAAAATGAAAGGCTACTTAACGAACGAAGCGCAGATAGTTGGTGTTGAAAGTCGAACGTCATCACCAGTGCGTATCCCCAGAGATAAGGACACCTTAGAACACATTCAAACCAAAAGATTATTCCCTTGTGGGGAAGGAGCGGGCTACGCTGGTGGAATTGTGTCGGCAGCAATGGATGGGGAACGCTGCGCTGAAGCAGCGGTTCGAATGTATGTAAAGAAATCGATATGACTAAGAAGACAGTAATTATAGGAGCTACCACAAATTCAGCGCGATATGCTTTTATCGCAGCAGGTATGCTTTCAGAATATAATCATGAGATTGTTCCGGTTGGTATAAAGTCAGGTTCAGTCTATGGAAAAGAGATTTTGCAAATCAATAAGCGACCTGTTATTACAGATGTTGATACGGTAACTCTTTACATTGGCCCGCAGCATCAACCAGAGCATTATGACTACATTCTGAGCCTTAAACCTAAGCGCGTAATCTTTAACCCGGGAACTGAAAATGAAGAACTCGAGAAATTGGTAACAGATTCAGGAGCGGAAGCCCTTGAAGCATGCACCCTGGTTTTATTACGATCTAATCAATATTAATAGACTTGAATTACTCGTTCGGATAAGAAGCAATTGCACCAACGCAAACAATACGCCACTTCCCGTCTTTCTTTTCAAGCACTCTCACATGTGAGGTTTCGTCATGATTAATATTGTCTTTGACTTGTTGCGTATATCGCGCATAGGCGCCATTTCCGTAAATCCGGATGCTTTGCCAGGTGCGCTCAATTTTAACCGCTTCGTCTTGATGCGCCACATCAATTTGGCGGTTGGCAACGTGCGTTCTGAAATACTCCGAGAAATTCTTTTTGATAGCCTCCCAACCTTCAATAAAACTTGTACCGGTAGAATCTGAATACGACCAATATGAGTAAGCTGCCGGTAGCCAACTGTCCTCCCAATCCTTTTGGTTGAGATTGAAAAAAGAAGAAGTCTCTTTTTCAATCACCGCTTTTATGGCAGCAATTTCCTTCGCATCCTGCGCACTTACGGACGAAATCATAAATGATAACAATCCGGCTAAAAACAATTTTTTTCTGATTTTCATAAAGTAGATATTTATGTGAATAAATTGATATAATTACTGATCACTGAAAACCGAACACCGACTACTGATTACTAACGCTCTTCGCTATCGCCACAAGGCAAACAATTTTCCATTTCCCATCATTCTTTTCCAATACCCGCATTTGAATAGTCTCTTCCATGTCGATTCCGTCTTTCATCTTCTGCGTGAACCGCACGTAGGCTCCATTACCATAAATCTTAATTTCTATCCAATCATTCGTTATCTCAGTATGGGCAGGACGGGCGGTTCTAAAATATTCCGCGAACGTCTTATTCAATTCATCCCAGCCCTCGATGTGGCTCGATGTCGTAGCATCGGAATAGGTCCTATACGTGTATGGTACTTTTAGCCAGGTATCGGCCCAGCCTTTATAATCCACGTTCATGAAGGCTGAGGTTTCCTTCGCTATCACGGCCTTTATAGCTTCTTCATCCTGAGCGGTCAAGCGTGATGAAACAACAAAGAAAAGCAGGCTAAATAGACCTGTGGACAGCAGTTTTTTCAAGGCAATCCGATTTTTAAGTGAACTTTCTTCAATTTAATAATAATCGATTGAAACTTGGTGAGTAACTAATTAATTTCTAAAAAGTGTAAAAAATCATGGACTGGAAAGTATGATATGATTAAGTTTAGAAGATAAATCAATGTTGCATGTTTATTGATGAGAAACTTATTCCGTTAAAAAAATTTACGGTACCGGCTAAAAAGAAAGTAAAACTCAGGAGTTTTGATACCGAGTACAAAGGCAAAACCCTGAATAAGTCGGATTCTGAGCTACTTTTAGAAAACGGGCGCAAGGAATTGGCCAAAGTGCAAGACGAATTATATGCCCATAATCGCTACGGAGTTTTAATAATTTTGCAGGCCATGGATGCCGCAGGAAAAGATGGTGCGGTTAAGCATATTATGTCTGGTTTTAACCCATTGGGGGTAAAGGTTTACAGTTTCAAAGCTCCAAATACCGTAGAATTAGATCATAATTATTTATGGCGGCATCAATTGGCCCTGCCGGCCCGGGGCGAAATAGCGATCCACAACCGTTCACACTACGAAAATGTGTTGGTAACCAAGGTTCATCCAGATTGGATCATGAACGAGCGCATTCCGGGCGTAAATAGTGTAAAGGATATTGACGCGGAATTCTGGGAAGAACGCTACAAGCAGATCAGGCGATTTGAAAAAATGGTAGCTGATAATGGGACAGTGATTATGAAATTCTTTTTAAATGTTTCTAAGAACGAGCAGAAGAAACGATTTCTTGAGCGTATCGATGATCCGAGTAAAAACTGGAAATTTTCGTTAGGCGATTTAAAAGAGCGCGCTCATTGGGATAAGTACCAACGAGCGTACGAAGAAGCATTGAGTGCTACGTCAACTGATTACGCACCATGGTATATTATACCGGCAGATGATAAGTGGTTTACACGATTGGCCATAGCATCCATTATTGCGAGAAAGTTTTCTACACTAAAAATTAACTATCCCGTGGTTAGTCTGGCTCAAAAAGAAGAATTGCAAAAGGCAAAAGTTCAACTGATGAGCGAGCCGCAAGTTGGTAAGGCTGGTAAGAAGTGAACGGTATTCAGTAATTGGTATTCGGTAATCGGTGGAAACTTTTCACCGATTACCGAATACCGATCACTACTACGTACCTCTAACCACTAGTCCACTTCCACGTGTACAACCACCTCGCGACCACGCAGCTCTTTTGTAAGGGCTTGCAAGTTTTGGCGAGTTTTATCATCCCACGGGTTATTGCCAGAATTAGTAATTTGAGGGATGGTAGCTGAGAAAGCCCGTTCGGCAAGTCAGAGATTTGATTCGATGAAATATCAATATTTTCGGTCTTTGTTAACCTGAGTAAATCGATAGGGAACCGAATTAATCGGTTATTATTTATCCTCAACACCTTCAGTTTGCCCATAGAGGCTATGCCTAAAGGCAATTCGCTTAGGCGGTTATTGGACAGGTAAAGTTCCTGAAGATTGGGAAGCGAGCTCAGGCTTTCAGGTATCGCTGCCATCAAATTATTGGAGAGATAAAGCACCTCCAGATTCTGGAGGTCAGCGATCCTATCATCTATCCTCTCAATTTGATTATAGTATAGGTCAATCTCTTTCAGGTTTTGAATAGAATAAACTCCTGCCGGAATTTCCTTCAGTTTATTCGTATAAAATGATAACTGCTCAAGCTTGGTTAGTAATGCAATAGCTCGATCAACTTTTTCAATTTGGTTGAAATTGAGCGTTAGTCGTATCAGGCTTGGAAAGCTTTTAATAGTTGCTGGTAAAGCATTGATCTTATTTTTCTGAAGTTCAAGTTTTTCCAGCAATGAATGAATCGGTATTCGATCATTCTTAAGAGTAATTTGATTGCCGCTTAGCAGAAGTTCTTTTAATTTTTTGTTCTTTGACGCTCCAGCAGGAAATGCTGCTAAATCTGTTGCTGCGAGGTCAAGTTTCTCCAAGTTCTTCAACTTCTTAAATGAAGATGGAATCAATTCAGGATTGGCTCCCTTTATAACCAATGTTTTTACCGACTCATTTTTTCCAAACTTAAGTTTGCGAGTAGGTTTATTACTTAATACCTGAATGGTGGTAAGGTGGGAGAGGCCTTTTAGTTTTGGAATCTTTCGGATTCGCGTGTTAACCAATTGCAGTGTTTCGAGGTCTTTACCCTGCAGCACCTCTTTAGGAATCTTTTTTATAGGCAGGGAAATAGTCAGCCTTTTAACATCAGAAAGATTGGCTTTGGAATCATATACCACAAAATCAGTGCATCCTTTATAAACCTTTCGGAAACCCACAATTCCATTTTTGCGAATGTCAAAGATTACTTTCATTAGGCTATCGACAACAGCTTGATTTGCCTGCGAACCCATAATGCCCTGAAACCCTTCCTGAGCTGAAGTATACTTAACTGAATCATCTAGTGATTTGAATATGGGTTCTTCAGAGTTCCAAAATTCAGTTTTAGAAACTTGGGAATGAGAGACCGAAGTTGTAGAAATAAGAATCAATAAAACCACTAATTTTTTCACGATGCCTTTGAGGTTTAGTAACTAAAACTAAATAGTTAGTTAGGTATTATAAAGTCCGGTTAAAATGATTTTGACAAAACCAAAAAATACTTCCGTTTTAGGGGTAATAGATGCGGAAAACGCGTTCGAAAACGTTATTTTTGAAGGTTATAAAAAGTTAAAATGAACGAAGAAAAAGCAAAGAAGGAAGCCAATTATTCGGCAAGCAATATTCAGGTTTTAGAAGGCTTAGAGGCGGTGCGCAAGCGACCCGCCATGTATATAGGCGATATAGGGGTAAAAGGCCTCCATCACTTGGTTTGGGAGGTGGTCGATAACTCGATTGACGAGGCCCTTGCAGGCCATTGCGATACCATTGATGTAACTATCAATGTTGATAATTCAGTAACGGTTGAAGATAATGGCAGAGGCATCCCTACCGATATGCATGAAAAGGAAAAACGGTCGGCACTAGAGGTCGTTATGACTGTGCTTCATGCAGGTGGAAAATTTGATAAAGGATCATACAAAGTATCAGGCGGGTTGCATGGTGTTGGGGTTTCATGCGTGAATGCTTTGTCATCAGTTTTAAAAGCTACTGTATATCGTGAGGGAAAGATCTTTGAACAGGAATATCATCGTGGTGTTCCTCAATATCCAGTTCGGGTCGTTGGTGAATCCGACCGAAGTGGTACAACGGTTAACTTCAAACCGGATGGTGAAATATTCACGTTAACAACAGAATACAACTTTGAAACTGTGGCAACCCGTATGCGCGAGCTGTCATTTCTAAACCCAGGCATAAAACTTAATCTTAAGGATTTACGAGATTTGGATGAAAGCGGACAGCCTAAAACAATTTCATTCTTATCTGTAGGTGGATTGCGCGAATTCGTTGATTATCTGGATTCTACACGTGAGAAATTAATCCCAACTCCAATCTACATCGAGAATGATAAAAGCGAGATTCCTGTGCAAGTGGCGCTGAATTACAATACCTCTTACAGTGAAAATCTGGTGTCGTATGTCAATAACATCAACACGCATGAAGGCGGCACTCACGTGGCGGGTTTTAGGCGTGCCATTACCAGAACGCTTAAAAGTTATGCCGATAAATCGGGGCTTCTAGAAAAAGCAAAAGTTGAAATAAGCGGGGATGATTTTCGGGAGGGTTTAACAGCAGTTATCTCAGTTAAAGTTGCCGAGCCTCAGTTTGAGGGTCAAACCAAAACCAAACTTGGTAACTCGGAAGCTATGGGTGCGGTTGATACCGCTGTTGGTGAGGTATTACAGCATTATCTTGAAGAACATCCAAAAGAAGCTAAACTGATTATCAGTAAGGTAATATTAGCTGCACAGGCGCGTATTGCCGCCCGTAAGGCTCGCGAAATGGTGCAGCGCAAAAGTGTACTCTCAGGAACCGGTCTTCCGGGCAAGCTAGCAGATTGTGCCAGCTCAGACCCCGGCATTTGCGAACTCTATCTGGTTGAGGGTGACTCTGCGGGTGGATCGGCTAAACAAGGTCGCGACAGACACTTTCAAGCTATTTTACCCTTACGGGGAAAAATCCTGAATGTGGAAAAAGCTCAGGAACATAAGATTTATGAGAACGAAGAAATCAAGAATATGATTACCGCCTTGGGTGTAAGTTTTGGAACCGCTGAGGACAATAAAGCGCTAAATCTTACCAAGTTAAGATATCATAAAGTTATTATTATGACTGATGCGGACGTTGACGGAAGTCACATCCGTACACTAATTTTAACTTTCTTCTTTCGCTACATGCGCGACTTAATAGAACAAGGATACGTGTACATCGCCTTACCACCGTTGTACCTCTTGAAAAAGGGACGTGAGGAACGCTATTGCTGGACAGAGGATGAACGGGAAGCTATTGTGAAAGAATTGAGCAAGGGGGGAAATGAGGATAGTGTCGGTGTGCAACGTTACAAAGGTTTGGGTGAAATGAACCCTGAACAGCTTTGGTCAACGACAATGGACCCTGCAAGAAGAACCCTTAAGTTGGTCAACATTGAGTCGGCTGCTGAAGCGGATCATTTGTTCTCCATGTTAATGGGCGATGAAGTTGCTCCGCGCAGAGAGTTTATTGAAAAGAACGCCAAGTATGCCCGGATTGATATCTAAATGGAAGAGTATGATTGAGGTTGGATCAAAGGCTGGTAATCAGGTAATTAAGCACGTTCAGGAAAGTAATTACATAAGCCGCGACTTAAGTTGGCTTGCGTTTAATTACCGGGTACTTGACCAGGCCAAACACATTGACCGCAGTATTTTTGAACGTCTTAAGTTTTTATCCATTACTTCATCAAATCTTGATGAGTTTTGTACCATTCGGTTAGGAAGTCTATACAACTATCTTGATTACGGGAAGGAACGTTATGATTATAGCGGCCTTCGTGAGACCCCTTTCAGACAGCTATTACTAACTGAAATTCAGTTGTTTGTAAGCGATCAAAACGAGTATTTCATTAAGAGACTTAAACCACTTTTTGAAAAGAATGGTTTCGATATTGTTAATTGTGAATCCCTTACCATAGAGCAAAGTACACAGGTTGATCAATATTTTCAGCGGACTATTTATCCCATGCTCACGCCCATGTTGTTCGATAATTATCACACGTTCCCCGTGTTGAAATACAATCGACTTCTGTTTGGGGTGGTGACCAAAGTACCTCACGATACAAACAATCAGGAACGTTTTTCTTTTATTCAGGTACCCAGTAATCTTCCAAGATTTTATGAAATAGAAAATCCGGACGAGTCGATTTCGTTCGTTCCGATTGAAGATATCATTCGGAGAAATATGCAGCACCTTTTCAGGAATGTTAGCATTGCAGCCATTAACCTTTTCCGAATTAATCGAAACGGAGATTTTACGCTTGAAGAAAGCGAAGATATAGAGGCTAACTTTTTAGAAGAACTCAAAAAGAAACTTCAAACCAGAAAAAAAGGTAGAGTTGTAAAGATTGACATTGAAGAAAACCCAGATCCATCGTTGGTTCGATTGTTAAAGATTCAATGGGACCTTGATGAATTGAATATCTTAAAAATCCCCAAAGCGGGGTTGATTGATTTCACGGGCTTACTTCAGATTATTAATCACCGTGAGTTTAAGAACAAGCGACTTAACCTTAGACCACCTGTTAAACCGGTGTCGTTTCCCGAACAAGGAGAAAGTGATTTATTTGAAATTCTGAAGGAACGAGATGTATTGTTGCATCACCCTTATAATTCAATGGAACCTGTTTTGGAGTTGTTGGAGAAGGCAGCCGATGATCCCTTGGTTCTATCCATTAAAATTACAATCTATAGGTTGGCAAGTGATTCTCGTGTGAGTACCGCCCTGCTAAGAGCTGCTGAGAATGGGAAGCACGTTTCAGTTCTTTTTGAAGTAAAGGCCCGATTTGATGAGGAAAATAATCTTAGGGAAGGACAGCGGCTTCAGCGCGCTGGATGCTTCGTGATTTATGGCGTAAACAATCTAAAAACTCATACAAAACTTTTACTGATCGTTAGGAATGAAGGTGAAAAAGTGTATCGCTATGTTCACTTGTCGAGCGGTAATTACAACGAAGTTACGTCCCGGTTTTATACTGACATTGGCATTCTAAGCACCAATGAAGCGTATGCGAACGATGTTTCTGAGTTTTTCAATGTTATCACTGGGCATTCACAGCCTGCTGCGTATCGCAATCTAATAACCTCCCCCCGCGATATGCGTATCCAACTTTGCAACCTCGTAAAGCGGGAGGCTGAAAATGCGAAAGCCGGCATTCCTTCAGGGATTGTTATAAAACTTAATTCTCTGCAGGATAAAGAGTTTATTGATGCATTGTATGAAGCCTCGCAGGCTGGTGTTACGGTAAAACTAATTATCCGCGGTATGTGTAGCTTAAGACCTAGAAGACCAGGTCTCAGCGAAAATATTGAAGTGATCTCTATTGTTGGTGAATTTCTTGAACACTCCCGGATTTATTGTTTCCATAATGGCGGTGAACCAAAAGTATATGTAGGTAGTGCAGACGCTATGGTGCGCAGCTTTGATAGAAGAGTGGAGTCACTATTCTTGATTGAGCAGGAGATGCTCCGCAAGCAGGCAATGAACATTCTTCGGTATAATCTTAAGGATAATGTGAACTCCTACACCATGAAAGAAGATGGCACCTATGTGATCAAAGAACAAAATGGTGAGCCGCTATTCAATGTGCATAAGGAGTTCTACGAAGTAACGCGTGAGATTATTAAGGATGTTGTTCTGTTTTAGGAATACGTAGCTGGGTGAAAGATTTTAAGGCTTCTTCTTCTCCACATACGTCCCTTTGCTGCCCTTGGATTGATCTTCTGTATTGATAAAGTTTATTTTCGCCTGGCTGCTGTTTCGTTCAAATAAGTGCAGCATCATCCCATCTTTTAAACCCACTTCGGGCACAAAAATATATTTTGCTTTCGCCCATTCCATAACCCGCATGTAAATAGTGCTGGCGGGCAGAATTACGTCAGCTCGGTCGGGGTTCATCTGCAGTTTGTAGATTCGTTCTTCTATGCTATGGGCCTGAATCATTTGCTGCACTTCCCCCATTTTTTTCAAAGACATAAGGCGGTGTGGCTTTAGTCGCGCTAAATCAAAGATCTTACTAATGTTACCACCCGTTCCTACAGCAGTTACTTTCCCCATCTCAGGCCTTACATGTTCCTTCACCCAGCGTTCCATATCTTTCCATACTATTGGCAAATCATGCTTCTCCAACATGCGCACAGAGCCAATTTTAAACGATTGCGTTTTTATTTTCTCACCCGCCAGATAAACGTTTAATTCTGTGCTTCCACCACCCACATCAATGTGTAAGTAGGTCTGCGTTCCCAAGTATGAGCGGATGGCGATATTGATCAATTCAGCCTCACGTTGGCCTTCAATAATTTCAATATTGAGCCCGAATTCCTGCTTCACTTCCTCTGCTAAAGCTACACCGTTTTCCGATTCACGCATAGCCGAAGTTGCGCACAGCATGTAGTCGTCTACTTCATAGAGTTCAAGTAGTAACTTAAACGCATGCATCAGCTTCTTAAACTTGACAACACTTTTCTCACTGATTCGATTGGTAGAGAATACATCATGTCCGAGTCTTAAAGGAAAGCGAACGTATTCCATTTTCTTAAACAAGATTTGATCGGCACTTTCCAAAACTGAAGAGACCTGGAAGCGTATGGCATTAGATCCGATATCGATTGCTGCTAGTTTCAATGCATTCAATTTAATGATTCGGGTGCAAAATTAGCCAACCATATTTTATTATTATTACCTAAATGTGTTTCTTTGCATTGCTTATCCAGAAAGACTGAGGGAACGGGCCCGATGAAGTCTTAGCAACCTTGCCAATAACTTGGTGCTAATTCCCCTCCTAAACGATTGCAATCGGATTAGGAAAAGATAGGCGGCCATTCGACAGGCTCTTTCTGGATAAATACTAAACTGGAAAGAAGTGCAGATAAAAGACATTTTAAAAGAGCGAATATTAGTGCTCGATGGTGCTATGGGCACTATGATTCAACGGCATATACTTACCGATGCTGATTTCAAAGGAGAGCACTTTAAAAATCATCCCTATCCACTTAAAGGGAATAACGATTTACTCTCTATAACACGGCCTGATATCATTAAAGATATCCATCGTCAATACCTAGCCGCTGGGGCAGATATTTTAGAAACCAATACGTTTAGCAGCACCACCATTGCACAGGCCGATTATCATTTGGAAAGCATTGCGTATGAATTAAATTATCAATCCGCAAAAATTGCTAAAGAAGTCGCTGTAGAGTTTACAAAGAAAGACCCTTCAAAACCCCGGTTTGTGGCCGGAGCAATGGGACCCACAAATCGAACCTTGTCGTTGTCGCCCGATGTCAATAACCCTGGTTATCGGGCTATAACATTTGACGAACTAAAAACCGCCTATAAGGAACAGGCAAAAGCGCTGATTGATGGTGGCGTTGATTTGCTCTTAGTTGAAACAATCTTTGATACGCTGAACGCGAAAGCGTGTTTGTTTGCCATTCAGGAGTTGTATGAAGAGATTGGAAAAGAATTGCCAATCATGGTTTCGGGTACAATTACCGATGCAAGTGGAAGAACATTATCAGGTCAAACAACCGATGCCTTTTTAATTTCGGTGTCGCATGTGCCATTGCTTAGTGTAGGCTTGAATTGTGCATTAGGCGCAAAGCAACTCCGGCCATACCTGCAAATCTTGAATGAGCAAGCTCCATTTTTTGTGAGTGCTTACCCCAATGCGGGGCTACCGAATGAGTTCGGCCATTATGATCAAACGCCCGATGAAATGGCTGAGCAAATGGAAGAATTTTTAAAAGAAGGCTTGGTGAATATTGTAGGTGGCTGTTGTGGCACAACTCCGGAGCATATTAAAAAAATTGTTGAAGCAGCGAGTAAGTTTAAACCTCGGGAGGTGGTCGCTCATGTCTGAGTTCTTAAAGTTAAGTGGACTAGAAGCAGTAGTCCTTTCGGCCAATTCCAACTTTGTAAACATCGGTGAGCGCACTAACGTAACTGGCTCGGCAAAGTTTTTGAAACTAATTAAAGAAGACAAATTTGATGAAGCCTTAAGTGTTGCTCTTGATCAAGTGCGTGGCGGAGCGCAGGTGATTGATGTGAATATGGACGAAGGCATGCTCGATTCCAAAGCTGCCATGGTAAGATTTCTAAACCTGATGGCTGTTGAACCGGAAATTGCTAGAATTCCGGTCATGATCGACTCCAGTAAATGGGAGGTCATTGAAGCTGGGTTAAAGTGTATTCAGGGAAAGGGTATTGTTAACTCCATCAGCATGAAAGGTGGGGTTGAAGAATTTAAACGACAAGCTAAACTTGTTAAGCGCTATGGAGCGGCTACCGTTGTTATGGCATTTGATGAAGACGGTCAGGCCGACTCATACCAACGCAGAATAGATATTTGTAAACGCGCGTACGATATTTTAGTAAATGAAGTTGGCTTCCCACCGGAGGATATCATTTTTGATCCCAATATTTTTCCAGTCGCTACCGGGATTGATGAACATAGAAATTATGCAATTGATTTTTTCAAGGCGACAAAGTGGATCCGCACTAACTTGCCACACGCCCACGTAAGTGGTGGTGTTAGCAATGTCTCGTTTAGTTTTAGAGGAAATCAAAAGGTGCGTGAAGCCATGCACTCAGCATTTTTATATCATGCTATCAAAGAAGGTATGGATATGGGTATCGTTAATCCAACCATGTTGGAAGTATACGATGAGATTCCAAAAGATTTGCTTGAACGAGTTGAAGATGTTCTCCTTAACAGGCGTGAGGATTCAACAGAACGTTTACTTGAATTCGCAGAAACAGTCAAAGGATCAGCAAAGAAAAAGGAAGTGGATGATGAGTGGCGCAAAGGAACCGTAGAGCAACGCATTACCCACTCATTGGTAAAGGGTATTATTGATTTTATAGATGCTGACACCGAAGAGGCACGAGTAAAATATGAGCGACCTCTTCATGTTATTGAAGGCCCCTTAATGGCCGGTATGAATGTGGTGGGCGATTTGTTTGGTGCGGGTAAAATGTTTTTACCTCAGGTGGTTAAGAGCGCACGGGTAATGAAAAAATCAGTAGCGTACCTCACTCCATTTTTAGAAGAAGAAAAAAGACTAAGTGGTGGAGTAGAAAAAGTAGCTGCTAAAATATTGCTAGCAACTGTAAAGGGCGATGTGCATGATATAGGAAAAAATATTGTAGGTGTTGTGTTAGCGTGCAACAATTACAACGTAATTGATTTAGGTGTAATGGTTCCGGCCGAAAAAATTCTGGAGGCCGCCAAGCGCGAGAATGTTGATGTGATCGGATTGAGTGGATTGATAACACCTTCACTGGATGAGATGGTTCATTTCGCGAAAGAGATGGAGCATGAAAAATTAACCCTTCCACTTTTGATTGGAGGAGCAACAACATCACGCATTCATACTGCAGTTAAAATAGATACTGTTTACTCAGGTCCCGTGGTTCATGTGCTCGATGCATCGCGGTCGGTACCAGTGGTTAGTGAATTACTTAATCCAAATACGCGAGACAGTTTTCAGGCAAAATTCAAGGCTGAGTATAGTGCCATGCGAAAGGAGCATGAGAGTAGGCAAGAGTTAAAAAATTATATTCCTTTAACCGTAGCTCGAGAAAATAAGACCAAGATTGATTGGTTGGCTGTTAAGTTTAAGAAACCATCGTTCACAGGAAGAAAGGAATTTGTTAAATATCCGTTGAAGGAGATTCGCAAGTATATTGATTGGACCCCGTTCTTTCAAACCTGGATGCTTGCTGGCCGTTACCCTGGAATTTTACATGACTCTGTTGTTGGTGAAGAAGCAAAAAAGCTTTTTGTTGATGCCAACAAAATGCTGGATGAAATTGTTAAAAATGAAAGTCTTCAAGCCAACGGGGTTGTCGCTTTTTACGAAGCAATGAATAAAGGTGATGATGTTGAGTTGTTTAATGAGAAAGGAAAGTTAGCAACCTTTCATTTTTTGCGCCAACAAAATAAGAAAGCGCAAAACCTACCCAATTTTTGCTTAGCAGATTTTGTATCATCAGAAAAAGGTAAAGACTACTTTGGCATGTTTGCAGTAACAGGTGGTATTGGGTTAGAAAAGTTGGTGGCCAAGTATAAAGCCGATCAGGATGATTATTCTGAGATAATGGCCAAGGCTTTAGCCGATAGATTGGCAGAAGCTTTTGCAGAATGCTTGCATGAAAAAGTTCGTAAAGAACTTTGGGGTTATGAAAGCGAAGAAGGTTTAACAACCGAACAACTAATAAAGGAGGAATACAATGGAATTCGCCCGGCACCGGGTTATCCGGCTTGTCCTGATCACACTGAGAAAAAACTTTTATTTGAATTACTCGAAGCTGAGAAAATTGGAATCACGTTAACGGAATCTTATGCCATGTATCCCGGAGCAGCGGTTAGCGGTTTCTATTTTTCAAATCCTCAATCAAAATACTTTGGGTTAGGAAAAATTGAGAAAGACCAAGTTGTAGATTATGCAAAACGAAAGGGGATGAGCGTGGAAGAAATTGAAAAATGGTTAAGTCCGAACTTGTCATATTAATGTGTTAACGGGGTAATGTGTTAATGTGTTTATGGCTTGGTAAATGCTTTTCAGCTCAGTGCATTTGATATGAGTAAAGTAGAAAGGTTTGAAGATTTAAAATGTTGGCAAGCTGCACGTCAGTTGGTCAAACTAATTTATGGGCATCTCTAAAAACTCCTCGTACCCTTCTCTTCTGGAGAAGGGGCAGGGGTTTAGGTAATTAAAGCAAGGGTTTTTAGAGATGCCCTTATACAATTTGCGAGGAGGGAAGATTAGCAAAGGATTTTGAAACAAGGGGTCAAGTAAAATGGGCAGCGCTAAATTCAATGAATAATATTGCTGAAGGATTCGGACGGAAAAGTGATAAAGAGTTTGTAAGGTTTCTTGAAATAGCTCAAAGCTCTGCTATGGAGGTAAGGAGTATTACTTATGTTCTGGAAGACTTGAATTACATACCCTTGGATCAGATTGAATTATTGCGAAGTAAAAGTGAGGAGACTAAAAGTCTAGCATTGGGACTGATCCGATATTTAAAATCAAAAGATAGTCCGAAAACATAAATACATTAAAACGCAAACACATCAACACGTAATAAATGAAAGTAACTGAACATCTTAAAAACGCTAACGGCAATACACTTTTTACGCTAGAAATTCTTCCGCCATTAAAAGGAGAGAACATTAAAACTCTGTTTAACAACATGGATCCGTTAATGGAGTTTAAACCTCCGTTTATCGATGTTACGTATCACCGCGAGGAATATGTATTTAAGAAGAAGGCGGGGGGATTGCTTGAAAAAATTACAACCCGAAAGCGTCCCGGAACGGTAGGGATTTGTGCGGCCATACAAAATCATTATAAGATTGATACGGTGCCACACATCATTTGTGGTGGCTTCACACGTGAGGAGACTGAAAATGCATTGATTGATCTTAATTTTTTAGGTGTTGACAATGTATTGGTGCTGCAGGGCGATGCCATTAAAACCGAATCCAAATTTATTCCAGAACCCGATGGATTTTGGTACGCTTCAGAATTACTTGAACATGTGGTGAACATGAATCGTGGTATATACCTTGATGAAGAACTACATGACCCATCGCCCACTAACTTCTGTATAGGCGTATCGGGCTATCCGGAGAAGCACTTTAACTCGCCCAATCTTAAAACAGACATGAAATATCTGAAAAGCAAAGTGGAGAAAGGGGCGGAGTATATTGTTACGCAGATGTTTTTCGACAATAAGAAATATTTCGAGTTCGTTGAAAAATGCAGAGAGTCTGGAATTATGGTGCCAATCATTCCGGGTATAAAACCCTTGACAACCAAAGGTCAACTCACCGTATTGCCGCAAATATTTCATATAGATTTGCCTGAGGAGCTAACTGAAGAAGCGGAGAAGTGCAAGGATAACCCATCGGTAAAGCAAGTAGGCATTGAGTGGACGATTCAGCAATGCAAAGAATTAATTAAGCATGGTGCCCCTACGATTCATTTCTATTCTATGGGAAAATCAGATCCCATTTATCGGATTGCGAAGGAGTTGTTTTAAAAAAGTTCGTTTGGGTTTTGTTGAAGGAATTCCTCCCAAGGGATTCATTAACAAGCGTGGTTTTACCCACTTGACGAGGCCCAAAACCCACTTGAATGAACTTTCTAGGCTCATTTACTCTATCTGTAAGTTTCTTATGCTGAGCGCGTTGGAACATAGTTAACAATTTACTCAATGTACTGAGTAAAAATACCCAGTGAGATTAAGAATTCAAATAGAAACAAAAAAAGGGACAGAAGAACCTTCTCATCTAAACAGAATTTTTGATTTTATCCCAGAATTGTCGTTAGGAATTAAAACTCAAGGAAGTATTCAGTGAATTGGAATTCATCCAAAGTCCGGTAAACCATTCCCTTCGCTTCATTGCCCGAAGTGCTAACCAAAGAAGCGGAAAAGTGCAAAGACAATGTAACGGCAAAGCCAATGGGTATTGAGCGGACGATCAAGCAGTGCAAAGAATTAATTAAGCATGGTGCGCCTACGATTCATTTCTACTCAATGGGAAAATCAGATCCCATTTATCGAATTGCGAAGGAGTTGTTCTAAAAAAAAGACCCGATTTAATTCGGGTCTTTTTCGTAGGCAAAATTTTATTTGTTAAGGTGTGGGTAGGGCGTTTCCTACAAAATCATTTGGATTACTTAGCGGAATTTTAGCGCCCCATTTACTATTGATTGCTAAAATAAATTGGTTTGCGATATAAGCAGAACCACGTGGGTTAGGATGCACACCGTCCAATGAAAACGCTCCAAAAGGCGGTGATATGGATGCGGTAAACGATGAGCCGCCAATAGAAACGGTTCCTGCTCTTACGTTTTTCAAGACTGTATTCATATCCACAAGTACTAAGCGCGAAGCCTGAGCGGCCACAGCAGATGCGATAGTTGCATTAAATCCATCAATGGAAGTCTGAATTTCAGTTTGCTCTGCAGGGTTGAGATAAAATCTATCGTGAGCCCCTTCATTAATAGGGTTTGCCGGGCTTATTCCCATTCCACCGGGAAGACCTGCAGGATCAGAACCCGCTGTAAGACAAATCAAAAGATTATCTGAAGCATTTGCGTTGCGGATTTTAGGTATTACGAAAGGACCACCCGGAGTTGGAACTGACGCATCGGATAATGATGTGTCTAAAATTATGAAAGCATACCTAGTAAAATTCTTGCTAAGCGTTGGTCTTCTTAATGCGGTCTTTTGAGCATCTGTCAACCCTGGGTTTGCATCTACTCCTGCATTCCAACCATTTATTGCTGCATTTAATTGATCAATACCTGCTGTTAAAGCAGGTCGTGACGCTGACGGAACTACGAAAGCTAAAGGGTTAATGGTACTAAAAAACGGAATGCTGGTGACATTTGGAATATTAGCAACGGCACCCTCAGCATTTGCATTGGCATTTAACATAGTTGTTAACGCTGCATTAAACGCAGCTTGAAACGTACCTTGTGCTGTAAGAATTGCAGGGTTTGATGCTCCACCGGTAGCATAACCAAGTACATCGTTGTTTCCAAGCCAAAAAGTAAAGAATGTACCACCGTTGCTCATGGAGGCCGCTGCATCTCCAATTAACGTGGATGTGCCCGCAGCAGAAGCCATGCGTGCATAAAATGGATTGAATAAAGCATTTAAGGGTCCACCTAACAAAGGTGTTTGTGCAGTTTGAATGGTAACACCTGGCACACCCCAATTATTTAGCGCAGTCTTGCTTCCGGCATAAGGTGCTAATGAGGCAAGGCCATCACCTGTCGTTGGGACAGGTCCGGGGGAAGCTGGATTTTTCAAAATCAGCCTACCAAGTGTACAACCTCCGCCAGGATTAAAGCAACCGTTGTTTGCATTAATAGTAGGCTGCGAAAAATCGCCCCCGCCTAGTAATTTAGCTTGCCGTGCTATAATAGAAGGGAAGGAATTATTTTGGCTATTTGTATAAAGAGCGCCATCCATAAAACCTGCCGTGAGAGAATTTCCTACAGAAACGAGTTTTGTAAAATCCGTTTGCCCCAGCGAAGGTTCTTCTTTAACTGGAAAATCATAGGTACAAGCACTTACCGCAAATGCGCATAAAAGTGTTACGATATATTTATTTTTCATAGTCATAATTATTATAATTATTTCATGAGTTCATCAAATGTGATAGAGAAGTAATAGATGCCACCTAATGTAGGGCCGCCATAGTTAAGCACATAACGCTCGTTTCCAATGTTTGAACCTCCAAGTTTGAAAACAGACTTCATACTTTTAACACGATAGCTGATTTGCGCATCAACAGTGCCAATGGCCGGCACTTTTCCTTGGGCAAAAGAAGATTCCCAAAGGAATTCGTTCTGCCAGCGATACGAAACATTGAAGCCCAACTTCTCAGTAACTTTTCTATTTCCAAAACTGAAGTTGTACTTGTGCTCGGGTGTGTTAAACTCCGCGAGAAATCCATCTGCCGCCAATTTATCGGCATCTGTCAATTTATTCCAATTGTAGTTTCCACCCAATTTATATCCTCTTGGCAAACTATAGTCTAAACCAATAGCAAAACCCTGCGCAGAAAGCTTGCGGTCAACGTTGGTCGGAATAGAAAATGTGTTCTCACGGCCAACAGTAGTAATTGGTGTCAATAAAGTTTGGGCGTTTCTAATATTCTGTTCAGTTCGTGGATCAAAATTGTACGTAGGATTTAGCGGCATGTTAGCTATGTCAATGATCCCCGAGGCTTTGCGGATAAACTGATTGGCAATAAAGTCATTGTAGGTGTTGCTATAATAGACTACATCAACCAACAGTTTTTCGCCAACAAGTGCTTTATACCCTATTTCAATAGACTGAACTTGTTCAGGTTTAACTGGGCTCACGTTCGCTATTGGTCTCAACAAGGCGAGATTATTTGGGTCTCCAATGGCTGTTGGGTTAGCTGAGTTAGCTGCAACTGCGGCTGTATATGCAGTAACCGAACGAAGGTCGTAAGCATATTGAAACACATTTCTGGCTTCTGCGTATTGCGGCAGACCACCAATAAGTCTGGCGCTAATAGCATTTAAGTCGATGTGCTGATTTTGCGTTGTTGGCATTCTAAAACCAGTTTGATACGAAACTCTGAAATTCTGCTGAGGAGTTACAGAATAAACACCAGAAATTCTTGGATTAATTTGGGCGTCAAAATTTTCGTTTTTATCCCACCGGATTGAACCGGTCAATTTCAACTTATCGCTGAATATTTGTTTTGATGCTTGCGCATAAGCACCGATCTCCTGAATCGTAATATCATTGCCGGTCGTGTCCGCGAATATTGTACCGTTCGAGTTGAGGTCATAAAGGCGATAGCTTCCACCCACTAAAAGATCCATAAATTTTATCTGGTTCTTAAAGTTGTATTGGCCGTCAATATGATAGAGTTTTGTTTGGTCGTTAAAAAGCGACCCTGCAGGAATCGTTTTGCTGCGAGCATTAGTTTTCGCAGTCTCGAAACCAGGTGTACCCGGTAAAAGTCTTCCAACGTCAGCCACGCCACGTGCAGCGCGGTGAGCACCTTCTTGCTGCGCGGTTGTTGGCACAACAGCAGGATTATATTGCCCTGCGCCAGCTAAGCCGGCTAAATACGTTAAGTAACCCACCGAGTAGTCTGTAAACCATGCGGTGTTAGATTTCCAAGAATCATTAATTAGCACTCCTGTTAAATCAGCAATGTAAGAATCTCCGGAATCTTCAATTGTAGTATAGGCCTTTAAAAGAAAGTTATCACCTTTCAATTGTAGTTTATGTTGTTGAATGTTAAAGTCTTTTAATGAGTAGCGTTGGGCTCCGGTATAAACAGAAGTACCTGCACCATAGTTAAGCAGATAGCTTAACTCAACTTTGTCATTAATTCTATAATTTAAACCCACATTAGCCTTTAGGTTTTTCGCATTATAGTCTACTAAATGTTGCTCTTCGTAGGGAGTACGAGATACAACTTGGTCGGGTAACCATTGAGTGAAGGGGTTTAAAGGTGTATTTGCCAATGCAGGCGTTAATGAAATCTTTACCAAACCAAGGCTATTAGCTACTTCATCACCAAATGCATGTACTCGATCGGCACCAGGGTTAAAGCTCAAATCTCCTTGACGCTCGGGGTTTTTATCACGCAGGTTAGTTCCATACCAATCCGTTGCCTGGCTGTAAGAAACTGCCAGTTTAAAGGCAAATCTGTTATTAAAGGCTTTTGCATAGCGAAGTGCGCCTTCCCACATAGGCTGAGCCGATCCCGGCCCGATCGGGCCTGAAGCACCACTATTATCTAAGGTTGACGTGCCACCAATGTGGTTCATACTATACTTTGCGAAAGCACTTAATCCTTGATATTCAAACGGACTCTTGCTATTCACAAGTAAAATACCGTTAAATGCATTCGGGCCATAAAGCGCAGACGATGCACCGGGAATAAACTCAACACTTTCAACATCTAATTCCGATGGGCCATTGAGGTTTCCGATCGGAAAATTAAGTGCGGGTGCCTGAGTATCCATTCCATCTGTTAACTGAACGAAGCGAGTATTGCCCGTGGAGTTAAAACCTCGCGCATTTATAATTTGAAAGTTTATACTGCTTGAGGTCATGTCAAGTCCTTTCATATTAATAAGACCCTTATAATAATTGTCGGATGCGGTATTTTGAATAGCAAGCAAATCCATTTTTTCAATGGTAACCGGAGACTGTAAAATGCTTTCTTCTACCCGCGAAGCAGACACAACAACCTCTTGCCCCAGCAAGGTTTGTTCCTCTAGGCTTACATCTAATTTTGTCTGGGCATTGGTGACTTCAATTTCTTGAGTTGCAAAACCAATAAACGAAAATACTAATGTGAAGGGCGGAGCTTGATTTACCGTGAGATTATACTCGCCACTTGTATTTGTAATGGTACCGATCACTCGGCCTTTCACTATGATATTGACACCAGCCAATCCATCACCATTTGCACCGTCTTTTACCGTGCCCGAAATGGTTGTTTGCGCCATGAGTGTCGCTGTACCACAGAGCCAAAAAATAGCGGGGAGCAACGCTTTCCTGTAGAGTTTGTTCATATGAATTATGGGTTTAATTCATAAATCTACAAGAAAAACACAAATTACAAACGTTTGTGCTACACCTTTTTATTTTCAGTAAGACAATTCTAATTTCCTGGAAAAGTTATTTCTTTTCTTGTTTAACGAGCTCGACCAGTCGGTCGCAGAGAGAGTTGATTTCATTTGCCATTTGCTCATCGCCAGTGGCACTAAGCACGCTTTGGGCAATTCCGCCTACGCTTTCAATATAAAATCGCTTCATTTCGTCAACGGGCATATCCTTGGTCCACAAGTCGATACGCATCGTATTTTTCTGCCTATCGTCCCATAGGGAAAGCGAGATTGACTTGGTTTCCGAGGGTGTGCCCTCAGGCTTATCCGTTGCATCCCAGAAAATCCTTTCGGGAACGTTATTTGAATCAAGTTCGATGGAAAAATTTATAGTTGATTTTTTCATTTTCTTATGAGATTTACTTTTTCCGCGTGATAATTTTTTTTAACACTTCAATATCATATTTATCCAAAAATGATTTCTCGCCTTTTAAGTGCCTCTTTGTTCTTAATTAAATCTCCAATGTCAATCATATGGATTTTTAAACCGTCAAAATCTACTAAAATAGAATTAGTGTAGACTTGGTTGAACTCGACCCCGGGAGTATAATTAAGAATATCAATCGCATCAGGTCCAAAACCAAATGATAAAACCATGGGCAATTCAAATTCTTCTGGCAATATTTCTGGAACTTCTAATTTCAGACTGGTCATGGCTGTAATTAGTTTTCGTCCATTTGCCGGTGTAGGCTCAATGAGAATATCTAAATCTCCGGTGTTTCTATTTACCCCGTAATAGATTGCCGCGTGCCCCCTAATCAAAAGAAATTTAACTTGATTTTTTTGAAGAGCGTTAAGAAAGGATATATGACTACTACTATGCAGGCTCACGATTCAATATGGTTTTGCGAACTTTCAAGCCCGCATAAGAATAATTAACATCGGGCTTTCGCATAAGTTCACGCACCCTCAATGCTTGCTCCCATCTTTGCAACGGAGTTAGGTTTAAGAAAGCTTCGTCCTTTGCTTTTTGTTCTTCGTCAAATGTAGTTTTGATAACTTTAATCATATAGTCTGATTATCGACAAAATTACAAAACCATTTCTGGAATTGTTCCTTCAACAATAAGTTTTCCTTCGGTAGCATTTTTAATTTGCTCTACAGAAACACCAGGTGCGCGTTCGAGAAGTTTAAAGCCACCAGCAGGCAGAATATCTAGCACAGCCATGTCGCTTACAATTTTTGTTACACATTTTATACCGGTTATGGGCAGTGTACACTTTTTTAAAAGCTTGGAGGCGCCTTCCCGACTGCAATGTTGCATGGCTACAATAATGTGTTTGGCAGAGGCAACTAAATCCATGGCGCCACCCATTCCTTTTACCATTTTTCCAGGTACTTTCCAGTTAGCGATGTCGCCTTGTTCCGAAACCTCCATAGCACCAAGTATTGTAAGATCAACATGTCCACCGCGAATCATGGCAAAACTTTCAGCGGAATTGAACAGGGCTGACCCAGGCATCATGGTAATAGTTTGCTTGCCGGCATTTATTAAATCTGCATCCACATCTTCTTCTTTCGGAAAAGGGCCAATGCCTAACAAACCATTTTCAGATTGAAGAACTACGTTCAAATTGGCTGGAATAAAATTGGCAACTAAGGTGGGTATGCCAATGCCCAGATTGATGTACATTCCGTCTCTTACTTCTTTTGCAATTCGTTTTGCAATTCCAATCTTGTCGAGCATATAGTTGATTTGAAAATTTGAGAATGAGTATGAAAATTACTTTTTAGATGTTGCTATAATTTTTGACATGATTTTTTTGAATCGTTTCAAGATCAGTTAGCAGCAAACTTGAATCTGGATAAGATTTTGCCTTTTGACATAATGGTAACCAATATTTAGTTTCGTTTATTTCCTTTGCGGAAATTTTAAATTTATGGATGAAGTCAGCCTTGCTCTCGGCATCCTGTGCTTCCCAAACATTTGCGCCAATTGAAGTTCCAGAACGAAAAAGCTGGTTAGCGAGGTGAAACTTTCTTTTCGATTCTAATAATTCTGAGAATTCGATAATTTTTAACGAGAACTCGAAAGTCAAATCCACAATTACATTTGGTTTATCATTTCTCATAACGGCTTATTTCAGGAGAGCCTATTTTCAAATTCCCAAATCATCACATTTTCAAATTAGTACTGTTCGC
>Ga0163154_10002152_pt1 | contig 29186 bp, 19 predicted proteins | sample OliLakLV19MP9P1_FD_148649 | JGI IMG/M metagenome (GOLD analysis project Ga0163154, IMG submission 148649) | Freshwater microbial mat bacterial communities from Lake Vanda, McMurdo Dry Valleys, Antarctica - Oligotrophic Lake LV.19.MP9.P1 | ecosystem: Environmental > Aquatic > Freshwater > Lake >... | reverse complement strand
CCTAGGGAGTCCTATCAATCTCAATTTTGTTCTCCATTAGGAGCGATAATCATGAAAAATCGAGCAGCTCACGTATTTCGTGTCGTATGTGGATTATGGATGTTCGTTTTATCGACAACGACCTATGCCCAAACCGACGAAAGGTGCGAACTGATCCCCATCGAAGCTTGGCGCAACCAAGCAACGTGGTTCAATCAAATGCGTTGGGTCAATGACGAAACCATTTGGTTCGATGTTTTCGAGCTACGCGATGAAAACTATTGGACAGATCGTACAGCATACGACATTATCTCTCGACAGTTGATGACACTGGGGACAAACCGAATTAGTCTGATAGATACGTATGTACCCATTAACGATCTTGCGCGATTTGCCCGTTCTATTGCCAGCGAACATCGCGCTTACTCTCATTTTGCTGCTGCACCAAGCGAAGCACGGTTTATCTATGCACAAGACATGGGTGAAAATGTAATCCTAATCTATGTCGATACAACAGCATCTAAACAAATCGATCTCGGTATCGAGATCGATGCCGATTTACTCCCTGTGAATGTACTGTGGTCGAGCGATGAGCAGACGTTTGTCATTGGAACAGCGTCAGGGTTGTTCATGAATGCTTTTCCGCTCTATCTCGTCCGCCTGATCGACGACGTAGCGCAAGTGCGACCCATTGGTGAAATTGAGCCACTTGTGTCGAGCGGATTACGTTTTCATCCTTTCAGGGTTTTGGGTTTAAGTAGGGATGGACGCGCGCTCGTCATCGATCCACAAGTCCCCCTTAGAGCAAATAGCGATACAACGAACCAACTGAATTTTTACGATGGAGAGACCACACCCCAACGCCATCTGATTTTGGTGTTGGATACTCAAACCGAACAGATCGATATTTTGCCAATTGGGGCAGGAAACCAATTGATCTGGCGTGACGATGACACTTTCATCCAAATTGGCGACGAAGGGGTATTCCAACACGACATCGATACCCAGACAACGACCCAAATTGCCACGCCAGATGAGATTCCAGCAAATTTTGTTCTGTCGCCGGACGGACGCTATGCGGCGGGCGCACGCCAACCATTGACTGAACCGGGCTTTTTGCTCTGCCGCACCGGGGTGTAGGGCGCGCCGCAGCCGTCATATAAAATGAAATCCGACAACATGAAGATAATCGGAACACAGGGTATATTTCATGTAGCACTCAGCGTCAGCTTTAACTTCTCTTAGACAGACTCGTTATGGTTAACGTGGCATCCAAAAAGGATGCAGCGTTGTATCGTTATGAATAAGTAGAGGATGAGACAGTATGCGTAAAGTGTTTGGTTTGTTGTTGGTTGCCGCCGCTTTGATGCTCGCGGTTGTACCGTCGTTCGCGCAAGAAACGCCCGGAACGATTGCCGATATCGTCGTCGCGTCGGCAGCGGCGGATGCGCCGGAATTTGCCACGCTGTTGGTCGCCGTGCAAGCGGCGGATCCCGCCGTTCTCGAAGCCCTCGCCAATCCCGAATTGTCGCTGACGGTGTTCGCGCCGACCGATGCGGCATTCGCGGCGCTGGCAGAAGCGTTGGGCGAAGAAGCATTCGCGGCGGTCTTGGCTGACCCGGCGGCGCTGACGGACATTCTGCTGTTCCACGTCCTCGACGGCGCGGCGATGTCTACCGATGTCGTGGCGGCGCTCGAAGCCGGTGACGGCGCAGCGGCGTTCCCGACGCTGAACGGGCAGTACATCGACGTGGCGACGACCGAAGAAGGTGGCATCACCGTCAACGGCGCGAACCTCAACTTGGAAATGGTCGATATCATGGCGAGCAACGGCATCATCCACGTCATTGACGCGGTGATCCTGCCGGAATCACGCACGATTGCCGAAATCGTGGTCGCTTCGTCGAGCATGATGGACACGCCGGAATTCACGCTGCTGTTGGCAGCCGTCGGTGCGGCGGATCCGTCGGTCTTGGAAGCCCTGAGCGACCCGGAAGCTGAACTGACCGTGTTCGCCCCGACGGATGCCGCTTTCACGGCGCTGGGCGAAGACACCCTCAACGCGGTCTTGGCGGATCCGGCGTTGTTGAGCAGCATCCTGCTGTACCACGTCGTGCCGGGCGTCATTCACAGCGATGACTTGGTGGGTATGCTCACCGATGCCGAAAACATGACGCTGGAAGTCCAGACGGCGCAAGGCTCGACCGTCACGTTCATGGCGAACGATGATGGCGTGTTCATCAACGACGCGCAAATCGTCGTGACGAACGTCGATGCCGCCAACGGCGTGATCCATGTCATTGACGCGGTGATTTTGCCGCCGATGGAATAAAGACAGTACTGAGTGCTGAGTACGCAGGGCTAAAAACTGGGCGTCGGGGAAGGTTCTCGACGCTCAGTTTTTTGATTCTGGGATCATTCTCGTTGACTGACGCAGCACCGCTACGACCCCGCGCGGATCACGTTCACCGTCAGCGCGCTCTCCGCTTGATTGCCCACCGCGTCGAACGCCACCGCGCTGAACCGATGCTGTGCCACGCCCGTGATCGGGAAGCTGAAGCCATACGGCGCGCGCTCGTCCGAACCCAGATAGACCCCATCGTGGAAGAACTCCACGCGGTCAATGATTAGATTGTCGCGCGCCGCCGCCATGAGAACGATCTCCGGATCGCCGGGAAAGCGATAGGCGCTGCCGGGCGGATCGGTGTTCAGGCTGACATCCGGCGGCTGATTATCGACCGTGACCTGCACGATCTTGCGCTCGACCTGATTATCGCCGCGCACGACCGTCAAGCGCACGCTGTACAAGCTGTCCAGCCCGCTCGTGTCCCACACCGCCAGCGGCACATCCGGCGGCGACTCGGTCTGCTGTCCGCTGATGTCCGTCCATGTCGCCGGATTCAGCCCCGCACCATAAGACAACTGGAAGAACTGCAAATCAGCCGGATCGACCGCGCCCAAGATCGACACGACCCCACCGACATACGCGAACGGCAGCGGCGCGCTGATCCGCGTGGCTTCTGCCAGTTCCGGGCGACTGATCGAGTCGATCTCGGTGGGCGGCAGCGGCTGTCCGGTGTCGCGCCACCAAGCGAGCGCCTCTGGCGGCGGCACGAAATAACGTTCGGACGAGCGCAGTTCCGGCGGCGTGTTGGCGGTGGCGATCTGGCGCGTCTGGCGGTTGATATCGACCTGCTGCCAGTAGGTATCGACCTGCGCTGCGCGTGGCTGCGTGCCGTCGATGAACCATTCTTGGCGCACGGGGCAAACGCCGTTGGGATACAAGCCCGAACGGTCGCAGACGAACGATTCGACGATGCTAGTGGGGCGCGTCCACGTTTCGGCGGGCAAGGCATCGCGCGCGTGCAAATACTCCATCAGCGCACGCCAGACCGCCGCCGCACCGTTGATGCCGTTGGCATCGAGCGCCAGCGCGCCGCCGTCCGCGCGCCCCAGATGGACGGCGGTCACGAGCTGCGGCGTGTAGCCAACCGTCCAATTGTCGGCGCGATCCGACGTGATGCCGTTGACAACCGCGCTTGGACGCGACAAATCGAGCGCGTTGCCTTGTCCGAGCGTCGCCCAGCGCGTCTCTTGATCCGCCAAGATATCGTTGATCAGGTACGCCAAGCCGTCTTGCAGCAAATTCGTGCAAAAGGTCTGTGTGCGGCACGCGGCGGCATCAGCGGCGTCATATTCCCAGAGGACGCGCCCGTCGCGCGTTTCGATGCGCGCGACGGCAACTGGATCGCGCCCGCGATAGCCGCGCGCCAGCGGTTCGACGGGCGCGCCGCGCATCTTGCCCATGCCCGCGAACACGCTGTAAGCGACGGCGATATCCAGCACGGCGGTGCGTCCGCCGCGCTCCAACAGCATCAAATCGCTGCCGCCATCGTTCAGCCCGTTGACGCCGAGCAAATGGGCGGTACTCAGCACGTTCGCCATGCCTTGACGGTTGGCAATCGCGGCGGCGGGCGGCAGGCGGTACGCGCCCATCGCCGCGCGCAAGTTGATCGGACCCTCGAAGCGCCCATCAAGATTGCGCGCGCTGTAAATCAGCCCCTCGCTCGCGCCGGGAAACTGCGCCGGAATATCCAAGACCATCGATGCAGGCGTCAGCCCCTCGCTGAAGCCTTCCAAATAGATAAAGGGCTGCAACAGCGCGCCCGGCTGATACACATCCGCCGTCACCGCGCCAACGATTGCGCGCACGACGCCGGTTTGCGCATCCAACACGACGAGCGCGGCGTTGTCCGGCGGGCGCGCGGTGCCAATCGGCGCGTCTACGCTGGGCGCAGCGGTCAGCGGCGGCAGATATGCGGCGGCGGGACAGGCATTCGACGCGCTGGCGTTTTCGTTCAGGCGCGCGGTGTGCGCTGCAATCAGACATTCAGCTTGGCGCTGCGCATCGAGATCGAGCGTCGTCACCACGCGCAAGCCGCCGCGCGCGATTGCCGCCGCGCCGTCGATGTCCATGCCGTCGAGGATCGTCTCTGCCTGACGGCGCGCGTACAGGACGTAATCTGGCGCGGTCGCGGGACGGTCGCCGCCGGGCTGAAACGGTGTTTGGCGCGCGGCGGCGCGTTCGTAGTCGGATGGCGCGATCTGCCCGGCGTCCAACAGCGCGCGCAAGGTGTCACCCGCGCGTCCGCGTGCCGCCGTGGGATTATCGAACGGATTGTACTGCGTCGCCGTCGGGATCGACGCCAACAGCGCGGCTTCATCGAGCGTCAGATCGGCGGCGGGCTTGCCGAGATAGATTTGCGCCGCCGCTTCGATGCCATAGGCGCCGCCACCATAATCGTTGGTGTTCAAATGCCATTCGAGGATTTCGGTCGGGGTATAGCGCCGATTCGCCGCCGCCACCAGCGCAATTTCGCGCGCTGCGCGCTCGGTGCGCGCGTCCAACAACGCCCCCCACCACGCCGCGTCGCCGTCCAATCCCGTCACGGCATCCAAACTGGACGGTGACGCGGCGACATTACGCACGAGTCGCCCGGTGATCGATGGATCGGGCGGCGGCGCTCCGATGAGCAGATTGTGCCACAAGCGCACGATCAGATCGAAGGCATCCGCGCGCGTCGTCGTCCAGAAATCGGCATCTTCGACGATCAGCGTGGCATCGACCATGTACGCGGGGAGCGAATCGAGCGTCACCCACGCGCGCCGGTCGCCCAATGGATCGCGCGCGGTATAAATTTCAACGCTGCCCGTCGCATCGTAAAAGCGCGCGGCATCGACGCCGACGGCGAACAGCGCATCTTGCGGCGTGGGTAGATCGACAGACGCATCGCTGTAAATCGCCGCCGCGCCGCCGACAATCGCGCCGAACGGCAGCACGACGCCGAACAGGATCAGCGCGCCGAAAAATGCCGTCCATGTGCTGCGTTGGGTTTGCAGCGTCGCGCGCCGTGTCAGCCGACGGCGGCGGCGGCGAATGATGGTTGCTGTAGGATTGGTGGTCATGTTGAGCATTATAAAGGGTTTCGCCTCACCCCCCAACCTTTGCATGGAACAACTTCAAAATCGGCGTAATCTTAACGGTTATTCGTTAATTCGGGTCTAGACCATTCGTTACAATCGATGTATATTAATTACAGACTGTATTGACGCAATATTTGACTGAGCGGAGCAGCACTGATGGGCAAAACCAAAATCTTGCTGGTGGAAGATGAACCCGGCATCAACAAGCTGATTCACGATTACATGAACGCGCATGGCTACGAGGTGATATCGTTCACCGATGCACCAGAGGCGCTCGACTACGTACAGATGCGCGGACTGCCTCACATCGCGCTGATCGATCTCGGACTGCCGACGATGCACGGTTTCGAGTTGAGCAACCGCCTCAAATCGATGGCGGATGTGCCGATCATCTTCGTGACCGCGACCAATGATACCGATACGGTCGTGCAGGGTTTGAAAAAATATGCCGAAGATTTCATTGTCAAGCCATTTGAAATGCGCGAACTCGAAGCGCGCGTTCAAGTCGTGCTGGCGCGGATGCCGAGCCTCGATTATGCCAGCGAACCGATTGTGCGCATCGATGATTTCCTGAGCATCGACTTCGCCCACAACCGGATCGTGTTGAGCGGCAAGGCAAACGGGCTGACGCCGACCGAATCGATCCTGCTGCACGTCCTGCTGCGCAATGCCGGGCGCGTGGTCGAAAATCGGATGTTGATCGCGCGCGTGTGGCCCAGCGAAGAAGTGTTCGAGGACACGCTGCGCGTTCACATGCACCGCTTACGGCGTAAACTGGAGTCGGATTCGCACCATCCGCATTACATTCGCACAGAACGCGGCGTCGGTTATATGTTCACCGTGCGTCCACCAGAGGGGATCGCGCTGGACGGGGAAGCCACGGGCGACCCGCTTCCCAACGCCAACGACCCCAATGATTGAGCGACCATGATCCCGTCTTTCGCTCCCTCGTCGGGTCTTGCGCCCGTCCTCGCTGTCGCCCTCGCGCCCAGTGACGCGGCACTGCTCGATTATCTGCTGCACCGCATCGCTGACCATCTCCCCTGTGAGGCGCGTGCAGTGGTCTCATATGACCGCGAGTCGAAACACGCGGGATGGGCGGCAGTAGCGAACGTCGCGGCGGATGGCGAGACGCTGCTCCTCCTGCGGCGCACCCGCGATCTGCTGGCAGCGATTAAGCCATTGGGGACGCCCGCCCGCGATCCGATCCGTTTGGAACTCGACGGCGAGCGGTGGCAGGCGGCGCTGGCGTTTCCGTTGGTGATGCCCGATCAAGTGATCGGGCTGCTGGTGCTGCTCGCCGCGGCGCCGGACGCCTTCGATCTGGTGCTGGCGGAGGCGGATCGCCTCGCGCCGATCCTGCCGCTGGTCGATATGGCGGGGAAAATCCTCGAAAATGACCGCTTGCACAACTTGCGCGCGCAAAATATGGCAACGGCGCAATCGATCCTCGTCACGGCGCAAGCCATCGCGGAAAATCCGTCGCCGCAAAACGTGGTCGATATCCTGCATGAGGCGCTGTTCGATACCCATATTTCGAGCTGTGCCTTGCTGCTGTACGAACCCCAACGCGCCGATAACCCGTTTGGACCCTTCGAATATTTGGAGGTGGTCGGTACGTGGTCGCGGCGGGTTGGATCAGGCGTCGGCACGGGCGTCAAACTGTACCTCAAAGATTATCCCGATTTGCTGGAGCAGCTCGATCAACAGCGCGTGCTGAATTTCCCCAACGCCCGTGGGCTGCGCCGCAGCTTCGATCCGCTCGTGCGCGGCTTTTTACGCGCTGAACGCATCCGCTCCATGACCTTGATCGCGCTGCGTTCATCCCAGCACAATCTCGGCGTGATCATGATCGCCACCGATCAGCGGCATCTATTCAACGAGCGCGAACTGCGCAGTTATCGCACGGTCAGCGAATTTTTGGCGATCAGCGCGATGGCGCAAATGCTCCGTCAACAGCATGATCGCGTGCAGCAGGGGCGCGCGGCGCTGTTGGACGCGGTGTCCGATGGCGTGGTCATGACGCTGCCCGGCGGGCGGGGCGGCATGGTCTTGACGCTCAATCAACGGTTCACACGTATGTTTGAAGTGGCAGAGAGCAGCGCACAGGGCTTGAGCTTCGACGCGCTGATCGATCTGATGCGCCTGCCAGAAGATGTCCGCGCCGACTTGCAGGCAGCTTGGTTGAGCGCGCCGGTGAGCGCGCCGACGACCCAGCACGGCGAATTTCGCGTCATGGGCGACGACGGCAAGCCGCTAGAAATTGAATGGTACAGCGCGCCGGTGTATCAGGACGAGAACGTACTCGGACGGATCGCCATCTTCCATGATGTGACCGCCGAACGGACGGCGGCGCGCGTGCGTGCGGCGTTTTTGTCGCGCATCTCGCACGAACTGCGCACACCGCTCACATCGATCAGCGGCTTCGCGGAGTTCATCCTCGAAAGCTACAGCGCACAGCTCCCCGACATGGCGCGCGACTATACCGAGATCATCTTGGCGAAGGCGCGCCACCTCAAGCACATCTTCGATGACATGATCGAACTCAGCCGCGCTGACGCGGGCGAATTACGCTTGCACAAGACCGACGCGCATTTGCCGGATATCATCATCGATGCGGTGGCGGGCATGGATACGCACTTCCGCAAGCGCAAACAGCGCCCGGTGATGGATATCGACGATGATCTGCCGCCTGTGTTCGTGGATGTGGATCGTATCATCCAAGTCCTGACGAATTTGTTGAGCAACGCCAACAAGTACGCGCCGGAAAAAGGCACGATCCTGATTGCCACAACGCGCATCGACCGTGCCGCCGACTTGCCGCCGACTGCGCCGCCGGATGTGACGCTGCCCGCGATCTTGATCACGATTGCCGACAGCGGCAAGGGCTTGACGCCCGACGAAGCGACGCAGGTGTTCGCGCCGTTTTACCGCACGGACGACGCGAAAAAGAACAAGATCGAGGGGACAGGCTTGGGTTTGGCGGTCACGCGCGGCATTGTCGAGATGCACCGAGGGCGGATTTGGGCGGCGCCCGCGCAAGCGGACGACCAGCGCAAAGAAAACGGCGCGCATGGGGGGCTGTTCATGTTCACGCTGCCGTATTCCCCCGACGCGCTGCGCGATAACGGCGAGGGCTAAAGGAGGGCGAGGTGCGCCTCGCCCCCTACCGAATTTACGCGACGGTCACGTCCTCACACAGATACACGTCTTGGATCGCGCGCAGGAGCGCCGCGCCCTCGTCCATCGGACGTTGGAACGCCTTGCGCCCGCTGATCAAGCCCATGCCGCCCGCACGTTTGTTGATCACCGCCGTCGTCACGGCTTCCGCCAAGTCACCTTCGCCGCCCGATGCACCGCCGCTGTTGATCAAGCCCGCGCGCCCCATATAACAGTTGGCAACCTGATAGCGCGTCAAATCGATCAGGCTGTCGCTGGTCAACTGCGTGTAAATGCGCTCGTCCAGCTTGCCGTAGGACGATCCACCGGTGTTCAACGCCTTAAAACCGCCGTTGTGCGTTGGCAGCTTTTGCTTGATGATGTCGGCTTGGATCGTCACGCCCAGATGATTCGCCTGTCCGGTCAGGTCGGCGGCGGTCTCGTGATTCTTGCCGTTGACCTTGAAGCCGGGATTGCGCGTATAACACCACAGGATCGTCGCCATGCCCAGTTCGTGCGCGTGCGCGAATGCCTCTGCCACCTCGACCAACTGGCGCGTGCTGTCGTCCGAGCCGAAATAGACCGTTGCGCCAACGGCGACCGCGCCCATATCCCACACTTGATCGATCAAGCCGAACATGATTTGCTCAAATTTGTTGGGATAGGTCAGCAGTTCGTTGTGATTGATCTTGACGATGAACGGGATTTTGTGGGCGTATTTGCGCGCGACCGCGCCCAAGACGCCGAACGTACTGGCGACGGCGTTACAGCCCCCTTCGATGGCGAGTTTGACGATGTTTTCTGGGTCAAAGTAGATCGGGTTGGGCGCGAACGACGCCCCCGCCGAGTGTTCGATGCCCTGATCGACGGGCAAAATCGAGACGTAGCCCGTCCCTGCCAGCCGCCCATGATCGAACAACTGCGCCATGCTGCGCAGCACTTGCGGCGTGCGATCCGAGTTCAGCCACACGCGGTCGATGAAGTCCGCGCCTGGCAGATGCAGATGCGCCTTGTCGATGGTGGTGGAGCGATGCTGCAACAAAGCAGCGTTCGCGCCGAGCAAATCCGCAATCCCGTCGTAAGACAGGCGCGATTCTGAGTTCATGGTGAGCGTCATGGGAATCTCCCCTTTTTTTCATGGACGAGTCTAAAATCGAGTGTAACCTGAGTTTCGGATGGCTTCACCTCACCCCTAAATCCCCGCTCCATTGCGTGGAGAGGGGACTTACATATTCATCGTGAGCCGTCCTGCTCCCCCGCTGAAAGAGGCACCTCTCTACGCGGTAAAGAGGGGGTTGGGGGGTGAGGTGAACGGTTGAGAGCCTATCCAAAACTCAGGTTAGTATAACATCCACACATGCAGATTGCCGATTTAGTGCATAATAAATACAGCTTTGAATCGGGAGGATCATTTCGTTGACGTCGCCATCGCGCTCCGTGCCAACTCGACCCACAGCCTTGAGGCGTCCGTTTTATCAGCGGCTGTTCTGGTTGCTCGACCCGATAGCCCATTCGCCTAATGTCCTGTACGTCGCGCGCACATTATCGATTGTCACACTGATCACGGCGCTCGCGTTGATCACGGCGGCACCGTGGAATTGGATCACGCCGGGAATTTCCTCATGGATGATCGCGGCGGCGGTGATACTTTTGATCGCCTACGGGCTGAACCGAGTCGGACGCTATGCTATCGCCGTCGTCCTAACCGTGACCACGCTGTGCGTGTTGTGTTTCGCTGGCGTGATCGTGGAGCCGTTCCGAAACGCGGATCGCCTCCCCTTAAACATGATCTGGATGCCCGCGCTTTTGATCCTGTGCTATATGATCGTCAATACACGCGGAATGGTGATCATCGCGGTCGCCATGATGGGTGGGATTCTGCTGCTGCCGGTGTGGTACGCCGAAATCGATCTCGGCGATATCGTCTTCGTCTTATTTAACACGCTGATTATCCTCACGCTCTTGATGGGTGGCACCCTGCGGCGCGATATCGTGTTAAGTCAAATGCACCAACATGTTGAAGAAATTGCTCAAGAGCATTCGCGCTATCGAGAACTGTTTGAGGCAACGTTCGAGGCGATTATCATTCATCGGAACGGCATCATCATTGATGTTAATCACGCGGTGGAGCAGCAGTTCGGCTTCACGCGCGACGCCTTGATTGGGCGGCACACCTTAGAGTTCATCACGCCAGAATACCGTCCCTTGGCGCGCGAAAAATATGAGAGCGGCTCGACCGAGCCGTATGAAGCGCGCTGCCTGCGCAAGGATGGCTCGACGTTCGCAGTCGAGATTCGCGGCAAGTCGCATTGGTATCGCGGCAAACAAGTGCGCGTCGCGGCGGTGCGCGACATTACCGCGCTCAAGCAAGCCGAGCAGGATCATCTCGCGCTGGCAATTGAGCGCGAAAAAGTGACGCTTTTGCAGCGTTTCATCGGGGATATGTCACACGATCTGCGCACACCGCTGTCCGTGATCAAAACGTCCACATATCTGATCGAAAAATTGGCAGCCACCAATCAACTGGAGCGCCTGATGCGCCAGATCGAAGTCCTGGACGATCAGAGCAATCAACTTCAGCGCATGTTGGATGACCTGCTGCAAATGTCCCGCTTGGACAAAGCCGATACCAGCAGCTACGAATTTGAATGGCAGATCATCAATCCGCTGGTCGAAGCCGTGATCAATGATCTGCGCCATGCGTCGCTGCGCAAGAATCAAACGCTGACGTTCACGCCTGATCCAGCACTCCCCAAGACGATTATCGATCAGCGCGAGTTCAAACGGATGGTCAAACACCTGCTCAACAACGCGATCAGTTACACGCCCGACGGCGGCGCGATCACCGTCCGCACCCTGCACAGCATGGGTTGGGTCGCCCTGGAGATCAGCGACACGGGTGCGGGCATCCCGGCGTTGAATTTGCCCCACATCTTTGAACGCTTCTATCGTGGCGATGTAGCGCGCGGCAGCGACAATGCCGGCACAGGCTTGGGCTTGACGATTGCGCGAAAGATTGTCGAGGCGCACAATGGTCAAATCGAAGTGGAGAGCGAGGTTGGCAAAGGCAGCACATTCCGCGTTCGGCTGCTGGCTCCCACCCAGCCAAGCAAAGACGGCGCAAGCGCGCTGCCACGATCTGCGCCAATGAACACTACTCCGCCTAATTGAGAAGGGACAGTATTCATGTATGTCAGCTTGAAAGATCAGGTCGCATTGGTCACGGGGTCGGCGCATCGCGTTGGGCGCGCGATTGCGCTGGAGTTGGCACGGAACGGCGTGCATATCATCGTCCATTACAACCGTTCCAATGAGGAAACGGTGAAGGCGACGCTGCGCGACATCAAATCGCTGGGCGTCGAAGCCTACCCCATACAAGCGGACATCAGCACCCCCGCCGGCGTCGAAGCGACGTTCGCAGCGGTCGAGACGCATTTCGGGCGGCTGAATATCCTCGTCAACAGCGCGTCCAACTTCCAGAAGCGCACGCTGATGGAGGTCACCCTCGACGAGTGGAACGAAACGATGGCGATCAACGTGACCGCGCCGTTTCTCTGCACGCAAGCGGCTGTCCCGCTCATGCGCCGCAATACGCCGTCGGGCGGCTGCATCGTCAACATCTGCGACCGGGGCGCGACCGATGTTTGGGTTGATTATGCGCATCATGGCGTGAGCAAGGCGGGCTTGTGGGCGCTGACGCGCGTCAGCGCGGCGAGTCTGGGACCAGATATCCGCGCCAACGCGATCATTCCCGGCGCGGTGCTGAAGCCCGCTGACTATGACGAGGAAAGCTGGCGCGCGGGGACGAAAGACATCCCCATGCAGCGTCCCGGCACGGCGGAGGATGTGGGGCGCGCGGTGGTCTATCTCGCCAGCGAGGATTGGTTGAGCGGGACACTGATCCACGTCGATGGCGGGGAAAGCATAGTTTAACCTGAGTTTTGGATAGGCTCTAAACTGTTCACCTCACCCCTAAGTCCCCTCTCCACGCAGTGGAGAGGGGACTTAGGGGTGAGGTGAACCCTAAAGTCACGCAAAATACCTATCCGAAACTCAGGTTAAGCAGAGGCGTTACAGTGAGACGCCCTTCAAATGGCGGCACGGCATACACCAATCACCGCTTCTGAACCAGCGCATTTCTGCTTTTACTCAGCACGCAATGCTGCCCTTCACTTACCTAACAACTGCCGTAAGCGCGGCGCGATACTTGGCTGTCCCAACAGCGAATCGTCCACCAGCGCCGCATCGATATGCAGCGCCCGCGCCGCCGCCGCCTCGTCCAACGACCGCAGCGGATGCGCCAATAGGACGCGGGTCGGTCGCGGGATGCACGCGCGCAGTTCGCTCCACGCGCGTATGGCATCATTGAACAGCGCGCTGTCGGATGACACGGCACCGACCGCGATCACCTGCGGCGCAAGCGTCAGCGCATAGCGTAACTGCGCCTCGGTTTGGACGTGGACAATCGCCGTCATGCGGTTGCGCTGCGTAGCCGATACGAGCGCGCGCAGTGTGGCGTCGTCGACGATGCCCGCTTGTAGCAGCAGCGCCGATGCGCCCGCCGCGCGCGACTCGACGACCTGATATTCATCGAAGATAAAATCTTGACTCATCACGGGCAACCGCGCCGCCCGTGCCACCAACGCCAAATCGTTCAAACCGTTGTCGTAGATCACGTCGTCGGTGAACAAATTGATCGCGTCCATGCCCTCGCGTCCATAGCGAAACGTCTGTGCGACCGGATCGTAGCTGGTTTGTTCGCCCGTGCGCCGCCGGATCAGCCCGATCAGCAGCGTGGCGTCGTCTTCCGTGACCGTGCTGAGGATGGGCTGTGGGCGCTTTTGCATACTTGCCAGCGCGCGCACGGCTTCAATCGGCGTGCGCGCCTTGCGTTTTTCGAGCGCCGCCCGTTTGGCGATGAGGATTTTGTCCATATGACTGATTGCCATGCTGTCGCAACAATATTGTTGTAACAAAATTGTATTGTAACAGAATCACGCGGTTTTCGCGGCTATCCGAAGGTCAGCGCGGCGAATGTGAACAGCTCGAAATCGGTCACCGGCTGATACCCCAGTGCCTGATAGATGTGATTCGAGGTCGGATTGGCGAGATCGGTGAACAGCGTGACGAATTGGCGTCCTTCATCGAGCAATTGCTGTGTCAGTGCCGCCACGCACGCCGACGCATAACCGCGTCCGCGCAGTTCCGGCGGCGTATAGACGGGACCCAAGCGGATTCCGTTCGGCGTTTCGCCTCCCGCACCGGATAAAGAGACGATCTCGCCATCATCTTCCCAGAAGAAGTAGCGGCGCACACCTGTCTGGATGACCGTATCGAAGCGGCGTTCAGTCTCCTCGCGCGAGGACGCGCCGAACGCCTCGACCTCGAAGGCGTAGAGCCAATCAATCATCACTGCGCGGTCAATGTGCGTAATGGGGCGCAGCGCGCCGGAGACCGGACGCGCGGGTGTAACGCGATCCAGCCGATACAGCCGTTCGTGCAGCTTGACGCGCGCGGGCTGTCGCGTCAGCCGCGTCCATGCGGCTGCGAACGCCGCCGCCGCGCTGGTGGGCGCGGTCACACCAGCTAGCGCGGGATAGGACGGGCGCATGTCCGCGATCAGCGCGTCAACCGCTGCCGTCAAGACCTCATTTTCCGCGCCATAGCTCAAGACGGGCGCGTTCGGCGGCGTCATGAGACACGCGAGGACGGGCAGATTCTCATCGTGGACGAGCGCGAAGTAGGGGTTCAGATACAAATTCGGCACGTGGATCATGCCGCGTGCCAGCCCGATCATCAGCCCGTTTTCGGCTTCGTGCGCGAGCAGGAACGCTTCGGCGGCGGCGTAAAACGCGGGCGCATCAATGAATCGGGTTACATTCATGAGTTGTCTCTCTATTTTTCTCTGCGTTAATTTCTTTTCGCAGCGTTTTACGCCGCCCACGCCCCCGACGCGATATCGACGCCTTCCGTGCAGCCCTCCACCAGCGGACTGTAGCCCGCCAACAGTCGCCCCGCCGCATAGAGATTCGGATATGCCGCGTCGCCGTCAGCGTTCAGTGGGCGTAGTGCCGCATCGACGGCGAGTCCGATGGCGTGGATCGGCTGGCGTTCGCCCGTTAGGATCGGCTTGTCCATCCACTCGACGCGCGGCGGGACGTTCACGACGGGCAGATTGGCGACAGGCTCTACAATCCGTCCGTGATAATCGCTCTCCAAGCCGCCGCCGTACAGTCCGCCCGTCGCCAAGATGACCGCATCCGCCGGAATGATCCGCGCGCGATCATGCGCCGCCGTCGCCGCCGCGATGCCCGTTACGCGCCCGCCGCGCGTTTCCAAGCCGACGACGCGCGCACCGATAGTGACGCGCCCACCACGCGCCAAGACCGCCCGCCGCAGCACCTCGTACAAGCGCAAGCCGGGAATCGACGGCGTGAGTGTGGCAATCTCGATGATCGGGATGCCAAGTGCGGCTGCCAGTCGTGCGCGCGTCTGCGTTTTGAAGCCCAAGATTGCCGGGAAGGCTGCCAGCGTCGCGCCGTTCAAGCGCGGCTTCACCTTGTCGATCAGCGCGCGCACGCCGTCGTCGGTATCGAGCCAGCGCGCGAAGTCGAACGCCCAATCATCGAAATTGCCCTCAAAGTGCGGCAGCGTCACCTCGAAGCCGAACGCATCCACGCCCGCTTGACACAGCGTGTCCGCCGCCAGCGCCGCGAAGAAATCGCGCCAGCCCGCCACGCCGATCACGGCAACTTTTGCCCCCGCTGGAATATCCATCAGCGTCCCGCCCGCCGCGTAATCGACAGCGCGCCGCGTCCCCATGCTCATCAAGCCATAGGCGGCGGGCGTCAGCGGCGTGACGGCGTGCAGCCGCGCGAGTCCGTGCGCCAGTCCGCCGCGCGCCGTCGCGTAGGGGTGTTCGGGATTGGCGCTCAGGGCTTCGACATCGCCCACTTCGATCCAGCCGGGATGCAGCGTGAGCGCGCCTTGTCCCGCCGCGACCAATTCGACTTTCGCGCCCGCGTCGAGCGCCGTCAGCGCCGCCATCCAGCCCGCGAGTCCCGCGCCGACGATGACCATGCGAGCGCCCGTTGTAGTGGGTAGGGGCGACCCGCTAGATCGCCCAATGTCCGCCGCGCGCAGGGGCGATCCGCTGGTTTGTTCCCCCAACCCCACCATCCGCCCGTAAATCTGCTCCGCCAACAACGCTTGGCGCAGATTGTGTCCCCACAACAGCGCCTTCATGCCGCCCACGCGCCGCTCGACGAACTCCGCCAGTAAGGCGCGCGTGTGCGCGGGCGTATCGCGCGCGATTTCGTGGCGGACGGCGGCGGCGCGATACGAACAAAAGCCGCCCTGACAGGGGCCCATCCCCAGGCGCAGATCGCGCCGCAAATCGTGCAGCGTGTTCACGTCGCCATGTGCCAGCGCGTCCGCGATCTGTGGCTCGGTCACGAGTTCGCATTCGCAGATCAGCGCGCCGGGAGTCGCCCCGTGTTCCAGCTTTTCCAGCCGTCCGCGCAAGCGATGGAGCGTGGAATGTCCGCCGTGTACCGCGGGCAGCGGCGTGGTAGCGGTCGTGGAGCGCGCCGCGACGCCCAATTTCGCACAGACCAGATCGCTGATCTTCTCCGCCATCAGGCGATAGGTCGTCAGCTTGCCGCCGACGATGCTCACGAAGCCCGCCGCGCCCTCATGTTCGTGATCGAGCGTCGTGAACGTGCGCTTGGCGTCACGCTGATCGCCACCCGCGCCGCCGTCGTACAGCGGACGCACGCCGCCCCACGCCCGCAAGATGCGCGCGCGGCTGATGCCCGGCGTCATCGCTTCGGCTTCGTCGAGGATGCGCTCGACTTCCCACGCTTCGACGCGCACATCGCCCGGATCGGTCGTCTTGACGCTGGTCGTGCCGATCACGCTGACCGTGCCGACGGGGACGAAAATATCGCCGTCGCCGGGCAAGCGCAGTTTGTTGATCACGGTGTTCACCCAACGGAGGTTATATGCCAGCATCGCGCCGCGACTCAGCTTCATGCCGAACGAGACGCCCGCCAGTTTACCGACTTCCGCCGCCCACGGTCCCGCCGCGTTGATGGCGACCGCGCATTCAACGTCGATGGTTTCGTCGGTGCGCAGATGGCGCAGCCGCGCGCCGATCAGCCGCCCGGCGCGCAGATGGAACTGCTCGACCTTGTGATAGGTGAGGAATGTCGCGCCCGCCGCGCGCGCGCCCGCCTCGATGCCGTGCAGCAAGTCCCAACTATCGCACGTCCCGTCCTCGACCTCGTAGATCGCTTCGAGGCGCGGATTCAGCGTCCGTTCGCGCTGCAATGCCTCGCCCAATGGCACGGCGCGCGTCGTGATGCCGACGGACGCGCACGCGGTCAGCCATGTGTCCACATACGCCACATCGTCGCCGGGACACAGCACGAAATAGCCGCCCGTGTCCTCGACGGACTGCGGGGCGATCCGGCGCAAGATGCGGTTTTCGTCGATGCACTCGCGCGCGCTCTCGGCATCGCGCACGGCATAACGCCCGCCGCTGTGCAGCAAGCCGTGATAGCGCCCGCTCGTGCCGGTCGCCAGGTCGCCCATCTCCGCCAACAGCACGCGCACGCCGCGCAGCGCCAGATCGAGCGCGATGCCGCCGCCCGTCGCGCCGCCGCCGATGATCAACACATCCGTCTGCATCGAGTCGTCTCACGTTCGTTGTTCAATATCTCGATTATACCGCTTTGACGACTACGAGGCAGTGAGGTTGTCCACCCACGCGATGTCCTCCGCCGTCGTGCTGTGCCAGCCGCTGAACGTGTTCGCTGCGAATTCGCCCGACGCGCGCGCCCCGATCAGCGCGAACACGTTCAGCGGCTGGCACAGCACATATGCCAAGCTCAACTGCGGCAGACTCACCCCTTTGCGTGCTGCCAATTGTTCGGCGCGCTCCAAGCGCAGGAAGTTCGACTCGTCGGCGTAAGCGTGGATCGTCACGGTATCGAAATACTCGCTGAACGACGCCAGATTATCGCGGCGATATTTCCCCGTCATGAAGCCGCCCGCCAGACTCGACCATGTGAACACCGCCACATTGTTGTGCAGATACCACCCGCGCGCCGCCGCGCCTGCCGCGCCGCCGATGCTGATGCAGCCATCCCAAGTGGGATTGACCATCGCGGCGATGCTCAACTGGGGGCTGGTGGCGGCGAACGACGTTTGTCCGCTGGCGCGCGCATAGGCATTCGCCGCCGCGATCCGTTCGTGCGACCAGTTCGAGCCGCCGAACGCGCCGATCCGCCCCGCGCGCCGATGTTCGTTCAGGATATCGACAATCGGCTCGACGGGGACGCTGGGATCGTCTCGATGCAGCAGGTAAATATCCATCATTTCGACATCGAGCCGATTGAGCGAGACGAAAATATCCGACGTAATATCGGCGGGCGTGACGCGGTTGCGCCCCTCCATCGGATGCGCGCCCTTGCCGATGATCACCACTTGGTCACGAACGCCGCGACTCATCAGCCAGCGTCCAAAGACGCGCTCGCACGCGCCGCCGCCGTAGGTGTGCGCGGTATCGAAGGTGTTGCCGCCCGCCGCGAACACTTCATCGTAAATGGCTAAACCCTCGCTGGCGTTGCTTTCGTTGAAATAAACTGTCCCCTGCACGAGGCGCGATATCGGCTTGTCGATGCCGTCGATGTGTCCGTATTGCATGGTTTGTCCTCTCATTTATACGAAGGGCAGCCAGCGTTTCAGCACGCGAATTGTGCGATACGCATTGACTGTCAGCCAATCAGTGTGATTCAGGACGGGCGGCGTGATGCCGATGCGCTCCGTCACGATGCTTTGCGGCTGTACGAAGCGCAGCAAGCCGTCGATGCCGTTGCGCGCGCCGACGCCGCTTTGTTTCCAGCCTGCCATCGGCGCGGATGGCGTGGCGAAGCCCAACTGCGCGCGGTTAATGCTCACGCTGCCCACCTGCAAGCGCCGCGCGACGGCTTGTCCGCGCCGCAGATTCGACGTGAACAAATTCGCCATCAAGCCGTAGGGGCTGTCGTTTGCCAAGCGGATCGCGTCTTCCTCATCGCGGACGCGCATGATCGGCACGATGGGTCCGAACGTCTCATCGCGCATCACGTCCATCGTGTGATTCACATCGGTGAGGATCGTTGGGTCGAAGAACAGCCGCCCCAAATCGGGGCGACGCCCGCCGCCGAACGCCACCTGCGCGCCCTTCGCTACGGCATCCGCGATGTGCGCTTCGGTGCGTTCAAGTTCGCGCGTCCCGGTCAGGCTGCCAATATCGACGTGCATCCCGTCGGCGGGGGCGCACAGCAACTTCGCGGCGTGATGCAGCAGGCGTTCCATGTAGCGGTCGTAGATCGCGTCCACCACATACACGCGCTCGATGCTGACGCAGGCTTGTCCGGCGTTCTCCAGCCCACCGATCAGGGTCCAACGCGCCGCCAAATCAGGATCGGCGTCGTCCAGCACGATCAACGGGTCTTTGCCGCCCAATTCCAGCGTGACCGGGATCAGCCGTTCCGACGCGCGCCGCATGACCGCCCGTCCGGTTGCCGTGCTGCCCGTGACCGCGATCATGTCCACGACCTCGACCAGCGCCGCGCCCGTCCGCGCGTCGCCCATGACGACTTGGATCACATCGGGCGGAATGCCAGCGGCGTGCATCCGTTCGATGGCGTACTGTGCGGTCAGCGGCGTGAGTTCGCTCGGCTTGATCAGACAGGCATTCCCCGCGATCAGCGCCGGAAGCACATCGATCAGCAGATTCAGGTACGGATAGTTCCACGGTGTCAAGAAGCCGACCACGCCGAACGGATGATAGGCGATGCGCGCGCCATGAATCAGCCGGAACGTTGTGCGCACGGCGCGCGTTCGCAGCGCACGCGGCGCGATTTTCGCGTAGTAGGCGGCGGTTGCGTCCACAATGGCGACTTCGCTAAAGGCGCTCCCATCCGTCTTGCCCGTCTCTTGCCGGATGTGTCGCATCACCTCCGCGCGATCCCGCCACATCGCATCCGCCCAACGCTGAACGCGACGCGCCCGGTCACGGACGCCGAGTGCCGCCCACGCGGGCTGTGCGGCGCGGGCGCGGTCAGCAGCAGCGCGCACTTCATCCGCTGAGGCATTCGGTACGCGCGCCAGCGTCTCGCCCGTGACCGGATTCACAACCGTGAACAGCTCGCCCGCTGCTTGAAATGTGGGGACGGGGGCGTGAAGTTGCAAATCAGCCTCAAGCATCATGTAACCTCTTATTTTTCAGTGATGATCGTCAATCGACTAAAAAGATGGCACCTGTTCAAAATGCGAGCAAGTCGCTCTACACAGAAGCACTCATTCTAACCTGAGTTTTGGATAGCTTCACCTCACCCCCAACCCCTTCGCCATTGCATGGAGAGGGGAGGACATGTTTGGTTTTCTCCCTGATTCACCTCACCCCCCAGCCCCCTCTCCACTGCGTGGAGAGGGGGTCAGGGGGTGAGGTTCTTGAAAAGGTGTCCTCCCCTCAGCCATTGCATGGAGAGGGGATTGGGGGGTGAGGTGAACGGTTTAGAGCCTATCCAAAACTCAGGTCATTCTAAACATGCGCCAAAAGATTTACTTGAGAAAAGACGGAGGATGCGCTCTTTTTCTGCGCGTCCGCTGCGACTGTGGGTTGAATCTGGCTTGCGTTCAACGTGATCGAACCGGCGGCAGCGCCGCGGCGGCTTGCGCTGCACGCAGCGCCGCCGCGAGTGTGCTGACATTGGGATCGCGCAGCATCGTCCCGTGATTGCCCGGCACCTCGTGGAGATGGTAATTGCCCGTCGTCAGGGTCGCTAACCCGCGAAACATGCGCGGATCGAACCGCCCATGCAGCGCGCGGAAATAATCGACTCGCCCCGCGTAGGGTGTCGGCTGATATGCCCGCAGTGCCGCTTGCGTGGCATTGCGCACACGCTCAATCTGCTGGGGGACAATCGCCGCGGACATCGAAACAGGTGTGCCGTTCCGCAGCCGAAAAACGAGCGCATTGGCGACATGGGCGATGTAGCGCGGGCGATAATAATTCGGCATGGTCGCCAGATTGTGGGCGTGCTGCTGCGCCGTCAGCCAGAGACGCGCCGCGCGCCCTGTCGGATGCTGTGTGCGCGCTTTCTCAAGGTGCGTGCCATCCGGCAGTTGATTGAACGCTGTGTCGATGATGCCAAGAAACGCGACCGATTCGCCCGCCGCCCGCCACTGCCGCGCCACGTCCAACGCGATATAGCCGCCGCCCGAATAGCCGATGAGATGGAGCGCGCCCGACGGCTGCACCGTTCGCAGCGCGGCGATGTATGCCGCCGCCATGTCCTCGATGCGCGTCAGCGGCTCGCGGCGGCTGTCCACGCCCTGCGCTTGCAGCCCATAGACCGGTTGATCCGCGCCCAATTGTGCCGCCAGCGGCTTGAAAACCATGACAAAGCCTTCGATGCCGGGGATGCAGAACAGCGGCGGGCGCGTCCCCGTGGCAGTGAGCGGGACGAGCGGCGTCCACGGCATATCCACGTGGTCGCGGATCAGCGCGGCGATTTGCTGGATGGTCGGCTGTTGCAGCATCGCCGTCAGCGGGATGACACGTCCAAAGCGCGCTTCGATCTGCGCGAAAACGAACGCCGCCAGCAGCGAATGTCCACCCAACGCGAAGAAATCTTCGTCTACACCAATCGGGGCGATTTTTAGCGCCGCTTCCCACATCCCCACCAACGCGCGCTCGATATCGTCGCTAGGAGCGGCGACGGTCGTGGCGCGCGCCGTCGGGTCGATGGTCGCAGTGGGATTGATCAGCTTTTGCAGATCGACCTTGCCATTCACGTTCAGCGGCAGCGTCCCGATGAACACCAAATGGGTCGGGATCATGATCGCGGGCAACCGCGCGCGCAGAAACGCGCGCACCGCCGCGTCCGTCGGCGGGTGATTTTCGTCGTGCGGCACGCAGTAGGCAACCAGCGATTTGTCGCCGCGTGCGTCGTCGATGGGCAGCACGACCGCTTGTGCCAGCGCCGGATGGCTGACCAAGACCGTCTCGATCTCGCCCAGTTCGATCCGCTGTCCGTTGATCTTGATCTGCGTGTCTTTGCGCCCCATGTGGAGCAGCACGCCGTCCGCGCGCAGCCGCGCCAGATCGCCCGTGAAGTACAACGGGTTGCCGTCGGCATCGTGCTTGAACTTCGCCGCCGATTGCTCTGGACGATTCAAATAGCCGCTTGCCGTCAGCGAATCTTGAACCACGATCTCCCCGACTTCGCCGGGCGGCGTCGGCTGTCCATGTTCGTCCACCAGCGCGATCTGACGTTCCTCCGCTGGATAGCCGATAGGAAATACGCCCGGCTCGACGGGCGTATCGTGCGCCGCCAAATACGCCGCGATCACGCCGCCCTCGCTGGATGCCAGCGTCGAACAGAACACCGCATCGTCGGGCGTGATGCGCTTGAAGGTGTCGAAATCGTCGCTGCGCACACTCTCGCCGCCGAGCGCAATCAAGCGCAGCGACGCGAAGCGTTTACCCGGCGGGACGAGCGCCGTCCACGCGCGATACAATGTCGGCGTGGACGAAAAAATCGTGATTTGCTCGCTATCGATGCGTTCTGTTATCGCGCCCAAGCCTTCGCGTTCGAGATCGAACAAGTGCAGCGATGCACCGTTGAGCAGCGTGACCAAGATCGTGTTGAGCGATGCGCTGAACCCGAATGTCCCGGCGTAGAACTGCCGATCCGTGTGATTCATATGATACAAGTTGGTGCGAAAGTTCGTGCTGGAGATGCGCGTGCGATGCCCGCGGATCACGCCCTTTGGCTTCCCTGTCGAGCCGGACGTATAGTAGACCGACATCGGATCATCGAGCGACAGCGGCACGTCCGGCGGGATGATCGGCGCTTCTGTCGCCTCGAAAAGCGGCAGGATCATCACGTTAGGCAGATCGAAGTCCGCGATCAACGCCTCGTGAGCCGCGTCCACGATGATCACAGGCGGCGCGGCATCGAGCAGCATTTCGCGCATTCGCGCGGCGGGCAGTTTGGGATCGATCACAAAAAATGCCTTGCCCGCCTTCAAAATACCCCAAATACCGACCACGCTTCGGACACCGTGCGTAATGCACATGCCAATGATCGGCGGCGCGGTCGTGGGGCTGTCCGCGAGGCGTGCGAGGATCGCGTGCGCCAGTTGGTTGGTCGCGCTGTCAAGCGCGCGATACGTCAGCGCCGCCTCCGAGTCGCTAATGGCGATCTTGTCGGCAAAGCGCGCCGCCTGCGCCTCGAAGCGGCGTACCGTCGGTAGGGCGCGCTCGGCGTCGGTGAACGGCGTATAAGCGATGCGCGGTTCGACGCGGCGCGCAGTGGCAGGGGCGATGAATGCATTAGCCTGCATGGTTAGATATCCTCCAACGCCGCGTTCGCCGCTTCGATGAAGCGCGGATCGTACAATGCCTCTGGCGCGATCACCGCGTCGATGCTTCCGCGCGCTAACAACCATTCCTGAAAGACCACCATACCATCCACATCCATCGCGCCGTCATCCCGGATCGACGGGAAACACGCGCGATCCAGCACCGCACGATCCAGCGACAGCGCCGCTTCGAGGATGTCGAGATTGCGCTCCGTCTTGCCTTCATTGTACTGACGCACGCCCTGTAAATAGGCGATCATGAAGCGTTCGCCCACGTCGGGCATCTGGTTCAGCAGCTTGTCGCCATAGGCGATGTAGGCGTAAGTATAGTCGGGCAAGACGGCGCTGCCGCCGATCCACACGGCGCCGGTGCCATCTTCCACGAGCTGTGACGCGAACGGCTCGCTAATCACCGCCAGATCGAGCGATCCAGCGCCGAGCGACTCGTTCAACAGCACATCATCGATGGGGCGTCCGGGCAGATCGTCAATCGACAGCCCGAATTCCGTATCCAAGAAGCGATCCAAGATGAAGCCGGAATAGGTCGTCGGGTTCGCTTGATTGTGCGTCAACGTCCGCACTTGCTCGATATCCGTGAGCGCGTCGCCCTCGAACAGTGCCGAACGCGCAAGGATCGACTGCGGTGCGCACGCTTCAGCGGGCATCGAGCCTTTGTCGGCGACCACTTGGATCGCGCCGCTGCGCCCGATAGCGTTAAAGAGTCCAGCGTTCAAAATGCCGCCGATCACGTCCAATTCGCCGCTCAAGATGCCCGGCAGCGCATCTGCCACCGATGCCAGTCTGACATATTCGACCGCGAGTCCTTGTTGCTCGAAGTAACCTTCGGCTTCTGCGATGAAATGCGGGGCGAAGGACAAAAAGGGAAGCACTTGAACCTTAAGCGCGATCAAGTCCGGTTGCGCCGCCGCCGGACGCGCGATCAATGCCGCGAATACGAGTACAACTGCCCAGCGCAAAAGCATCATTTGTTTGCCCCGTTCGATGATTACTCAGCGTCCAACGCGGCGTTCGCCGCCTCGATGAAGCGCGGATCGTACACGTCCTCGACTTCGATTTCGGCATCCGTCAGCCCGCGCGCGAACGCCCACGCTTGGAAGTCCATCAGTCCGTCGGTATTCATCACGCCGTCGTCCCGGATCGATAGGAAACAGGCGCGTTCCAACACGGCGCGATCCAGCGACAGCGCCGCTTCGAGGATGTCGAGATTGCGCTCCGTCTTCCCCTCGTTGTACTGGCGCACACCCTGTAAATACGCGATCATGAAGCGTTCGCCCACATCGGGCATCTGGTTCAGCAGCTTATCGCCATACGCGACGAATGCAAACGTGAAATTCGGGAAAATGTCGGCGGCGGTGATCCACTCGACGCCCGTTCCATCGGTCAGGATTTGGGAACGGTACGGCTCGTTGGCGCGCACAACATCGACCGTGCCTGTGGTGAGCGCCTCGCCCAAGAGGACATTCTCAACATCGACAAAGGTGATCTCGTCCAGCGTCAAGCCGAAGCGCCCCAACAGCGTATCGTACAAATAGCCGCTGTAGTTCGCCAAGTCCGGCGCGTTGAACGTCAACCCGCGCACGACCTCGGGATCGTCGAGGGTCTCGCTGGCGAGCAGTTCCGGGCTGACGAAGAACGATGAGACGGAACACGTATCTTCGGCGGCGACCAAGGTGCCTTTGTCCGCGACCATGCGGATCGCGCCCTCACGGATCACGGTATTGATGATTCCGGCGTTCAAACTGCCGCCGATCACGTCCAATTCGCCGCGCAGCAAGCCCGGCACAGCGAGCGATGAGCTTTCCATCCGGGTGAACTCAACATCCAAGCCTTGCGCCTCGAAGTAACCTTCGGCTTGCGCGATGAAATGCGGCGCGAACGACAGAAACGGGATCACCTGAACATTGAGCGGAATCAAGTCCGGTTGTGCCGCCGCGGGACGCGCGATCAACGCCGCGAACAGGAATCCAACTACACACCGTAAAAGCACCATTTATCGACCCTCCATGTAACTACTCAGCCGTCATTTGAGGGAGAAATAGGTTGTTTTCGACAAAAACCCTCAATCTTTTGAGGGAGAGCCTATTCTCATCGCAGACAAATTTGGCGTTTCAATTTGCCAAAATGAGGGGAAAAACGACCCCTGAGTAGTTACCCTCCATTATCATTATTATTCCGAATCGAGCGCCATGTTCGCCGCCTCGATGAAGCGCGGATCATAAACCTGATCAGCTTCCAAAATCACATCAATGAAGCCACGCTCGAATGCCCAGTCTTGATACGCGCGCACGCTGTCAATGTCAATCGCGCCGTCTACGTGGATTTGTGGGAAGCACGCGCGCTCCAGCACATCAGCATCGAGTTCGGTTGCCGCCGCCAGGATGTCAAGGTTGCGCTCGGTCTTGCCCTCGTTGTATTGGCGCACCCCCTGTAGGTACGCCGTCATGAAGCGCGTCCCCACGTCCGCATCGCCTTCGAGCAGGTTGGGCCCAAACGTGATGAACGCATACGAGAAATTCGGAAAAACGGCGTTGGCGCCGACCCACAGCGCGCCCGATTCGTCGTCTGTCCAACGCACGATCTGCGGATCGATTGCCGCAGCCACATCCAAGCTGCCGTTGGTCAGCGCCTCGCCCACCAACGGCGTTTCGACTTCGAGCAGGTCGATATCGTTGACCGTAATGCCGTAACGCGCCGTCAAAATCGCGTCGAGCAAATAGCCCATGAACGCGGATGGATTCGACGGCAGATCGTAGCGCAGCGCGCGCGCCGCGTCGGCATCGAGCGTATCCATCGACTCCAGCAGATCGGGGCGAACGAGAAACGCCGCCGTCGAACAGTCGTCCGCCGATCCGAACGAGCCTTTGTCCGCCACGATTCGCGCCGTGCCGCCGCGCGCAAGCGCATTGATGATGCCCGCGTTCAGGCTGCCGCCCAACACGTCGATTTCGCCGCTCAACAGCGTGGGAACAAGGATCGATGAGGCGTCGGTTTGGATGAACTCGACGGCGAGTCCCTGCGCCTCGAAGAAGCCTTCGGCTTGCGCGATGTGATGCGGCGCGAACGACAACACGGGCAGGACATGGACTTTCAACGGAATCAATTCGGATTGTGCGCGGCTGATGCCGACAACACAGGCGGAAGCGGCGACGACGAGGACAAGGAGACGACGGACTGCGACCATGAGACGACTCTTTTCGGCGATGAAATGGATAAAAAAGCTCACTCTGTGCGCCACGGCATCAGGCGGCGGCTCACCACGCTCAACAACTGATGAATCCCCAAGCCCAACGCAGCAATCACAACCAATGTTGCGTACAATTCTTCCGTGCGGAACGTCTGCCATGCCAACCAGACCGCCGCGCCCAACCCCCGCTGCGCATAGATGATTTCGGTCACGATCACGATGGTCAGCGCCGCATTCAAGCCCAGATTGATCCCGCTCATGATCACGGGCAGCGCGCCGGGCAAAATCACCCGCGCGAAGATTTTGCGCCGCGCCGCGCCGTAGCTCTGCGCCACCTCGATATGCAGCGGCGCGACGCCCAAAACGCCGGTGATCGTGCTGACAATCACCGGAAAAAATGCTGACATCGCCACCACAATCACGCGCGACTGCTCACCAATGCCGAAAATGACCATGATCAGCGGCAAGACGGCTGTTTTTGGGAGCGGCTGAATCACCGCGATGAACGGCATCACCAGCCGCCGCAGCCGGGCTGACCAACCGAGGATCAATCCAAGCGGCAGCGCGATGCCCGCGCCCGCACTGAAACCGAGCGCCATGCGCGTCAGCGTATGCGCCAGTTGCTCGATCATTTCACCCGTGCGGAGGTTGTCGAACAGCGTCCGCGCGATCAAGGACGGCGCGGGGAAAAACAGCGTCGAAATCCACTTTTGCGAGGCTGCCAGTTCCCAGATCGCCAAAAACGTGAACGCCAACAGCAGCGGCGCGCGCCGTTCGAGCGCGGGCAGCATGACCGTCCGCGCGATTACCCCAGCGCGGATGCCATGCTGTCGCGCAGACTGCTGCGCACTTCCGCTTCGAGTACGCTCCAAATTTGCCATCGCATCTCCGTTATTTTTGCCATCGTCGGCACATCCAACACGCGCGGACGCTCCAGCGGGATCGTGATATCCTGCAAGATGCGTCCCGGTCGCGCCGACATGACCACCACGCGGTCGCCCAAGTAAATGGCTTCTTCAACATCATGAGTGATATAGATGACGGTCTTGCGGTCTTCGCGCCACAAGTCGAGCAATTGCCCCTGCATCAACAAGCGCGTTTGCGCATCGAGCGCGCTGAACGGTTCGTCCATCAGCAAGATCGGCGCATCGACCAAGAACGCCCGCGCGAGGCTGACGCGCTGGCGCATCCCGCCCGATAGTTGATGGGGGTAGCGCGCCTCAAAGCCGCTCAAGCCCATGCGCGCCAACATCGTCCGCGCGCGCTCCGTCCGTTCGCGCCGCCGCACGCCGCGCGCCTCCAAGCTGAAGGCAGCATTGTCCAACACGGTCAGCCACGGGAACAAGCCTTGTTCCTGAAAGACCATCGCTGTAGACGGGTGATCGCCGGGCGGGATATCGATGTGCAGGCTGCCGCTGGTGGGCGCAACCAACCCGGCGATGATCTTCAACAACGTCGTCTTGCCACAGCCGCTCGGACCCACAATCGAGATGAACTCGTGATCGGCGGCGCGCAAGCTGATATCATGCAGCGCTGGGATCGTCTCGTCATTGACAATGTAATGTTTGTACAGGTGCAGCAGCGCCAGCATCGTTTACCCTTCGCGCGCGCGATTCAGCGCCAACAGCCGTCCCAACCGCACATCGTCTACCCCCGCCTGATCGGTCGGGGCAGGGCGTTGCTTGTCCGGCACCGCGTCCCCCCACCCATATACCGCCAGCACCGCGCGATCCAATTCAGCGTGCGCTCCCACAGCGCCACGTCCGCGCCGCTTGTTGTTCGCGCAGGGTGCTTTGTGACCAGGGTTGGATGAAGGCGTCAATAGTCATAGCCATTCACAGCTACCGTGACCGCGCGCATTGGGTGCGCTGCGGCGTCAGGTCGAATTCTCTTCGAGAAATAATGTGAATGAATATAGAGTTAAACGGTCAGCTTGACAATCCCCACGCCGCATTAAAGTTTGTGTTACAAGCGTGTTCCTCTCTATAATCATTGTCAGCAAAGGTGTCTATACGTTTTTTTGCTCAAGTGGAGGCTTTTCATGATGAGTTCCCGTCGTGCGCGCGCGTTCGCTGCGCTGTTGATCGGCGCGGTGCTGCTCGCCGCCGTCGTGCCGTTGTTCGCTCAAGACAATGTTGATGTCTATGGTCGTCCGCTGCCGGACGATTCTGCCCCGTATGCCGACCAAGTATGGACGCAGTTGTGCGATTCGACGCGCACCGAGTCGTCGCTGTCGTCGGTCGTCAGCGTTTACACGCGCATCTGCGGCGATGCGCAGGTGTTCGACCGCTTTGGCGACTCGCTGGTCGATCTGGATGAGAACCTGAACCTCATTCCGGGTGCGGCGGAGAGCTGGTCGGTGTCGGAAGATGGCTTGACCTGGACGTTCAATCTGCGTCCCGGACAGGTGTGGAGCGATGGCACGCCGCTGACGATGAACGATTACGTCGCGTCGTACCGCTTCATGGTCGATCCCGTCAATGCCTACGATTTCGTCTGGATGTGGCAAGGCACGATTGCCGGCTGGTCCGAAGCCGTCGCGGGCGAAATCACGCCCGAAGAAATCGGCATGGTCGCTGTCGATGATCTGACGCTGGAAGTCACAACCGATGGTGCCGCGCCGTATCTGCCCGGCACACTCTATTTCTGGCCCCCGCTGCAAGCGGCGGCGCTGGCAGAATATGGTCCCGGTTATATTCTCAACCCCGAAACGTCGGTCTCGTCGGGTCCGTTCATCCTGACCGAGTTCGTGCCGGGCGACCGCGTGATCCTCGAAGCCAACCCGACGTACAAGGGCTATCGCCCGCCGTTCCTGCGTGAGATGCGCGGCATCTATGGCGATCAGCTCAACGGTTCGTTCCTCGCGTTCCAGAACTACGATATCGATCAGGTCAGCTATGTCCATCTCAGCCCCGCCGACTTCGAGATCGTCGCCGCT
>Ga0163154_10002151_pt1 | contig 29189 bp, 20 predicted proteins | sample OliLakLV19MP9P1_FD_148649 | JGI IMG/M metagenome (GOLD analysis project Ga0163154, IMG submission 148649) | Freshwater microbial mat bacterial communities from Lake Vanda, McMurdo Dry Valleys, Antarctica - Oligotrophic Lake LV.19.MP9.P1 | ecosystem: Environmental > Aquatic > Freshwater > Lake >... | reverse complement strand
TTTCCAAGTGAGTTATCTGGCGGTGAAGCTCAACGGATTAGTATCGCTCGTGCCTTAGCCACCGGTCCAAAAATCATTTTTGCCGACGAACCGACTGGTAACTTAGACGCCGAAAATACCCGTCATATAGCAGCTCTTCTCCAAAGAATCAACCAATTAGGTACAACTATTATTTGTGCCACTCATGATTTATCACTTTTATCACTTATATCTCAAAGTAGACATATTGAACTAGAAAATGGAGCTATTTCCCGAACATCAGATGCTAAAAAACATACAACTCCAGATGAAAAAACAGTAGCAACAACCACCAAATCAAAACAACATTCGCCAGAAACTCAAGATTTAAAAGAAAAACCATCTCAAACTAATGACAGAGCCGTAACAAAAAAAGAAGACAGTACAGATGATGAGAATGACGAAGCAGCTGAACCTCAAGAAACACCTACAAAAGAAGTCAAACCGATAGAAAAAAAACAATCTTGGTGGCAAAAATTAACTAGTAAAAAAATAAAAATACAACCTACTGAAGAAAATCTATCAAATACTGAACATTTTTCAGTAGAAGAAGATACCAAAAGAGAGCAAGTTTCCCCTTCTAAAAAATCTAAGACCGAAGACACCACTCATAAACACGACAAAAAAGTAGCTGAGAAAGCACCAGTATGAGTTCTTTTTCAACCGCTTTAACCACTGTGCGCCGAACTCCTTATCAGGCCTTAATGAGTATTTTGATGCTGACCATGACTTTTTTTGTGATTAACGTTTTTGCTTTTTTGATGTTCGGCGCCCACATCACCTTGCAATATTTTGAAGGCACACCAGAGATTATTGCCTTTTTTAAACTCAATACCAGTTCAGAAAAACTAAGCACTATTGAGCAACAGTTCAAACAAAAACAAACAGTCAGGGAAGTGATCATTGTTACCCAAGAAGAAGCCTTAGCAATTTATCGAGAAACAAATAAAGAAGAACCTTTGTTATTAGAACTGGTTAGTGCTGAAATTTTGCCAGCTAGTATTGAAGTCAGTGCCAGAAACATTCAAGCATTACCAGAGATACAAAAAGAACTGCAAGCAATTCCTGAAATTGAAGAAGTTCAATATCAAGAAGATATTGTCCAAGTATTGCAACAATGGACTAATTCTCTTCGCTTTGTGGGAATCGGCATTATCGCTTTATTATGTATTATTTCATTTTTAATTTTAGTATCTATTATCACCATGAAGGCTACCGGTAGACGTAATCAGATCTCAATCATGCGTTTAATCGGAGCTACCAGATGGTATATCGCCAAACCATTTATTATTGAAGGAATGTTGTATGGTCTCTGCGGAGCGCTAGTTGGTTGGGGCCTCAGTTATGGTTTACTCCTCTATTTTTCTCCCTGGTTGACTGATTTCTTACGAGGGATTATTACTTTCCCAGTTCCGCCAGATATTATTGCCCTACAAGCTGGAGTCTGCGTTAGTATAGGTATATTATTCGGTGGATGGGCAGGATATGTTGGTGTTAATAGACAAATTCGTCATTAAAATATACCAGGACAAAACTTGAGTTCTCTACTTATTTAGTGTATGGTGAAACAGTATGTTTCTCAAGCAACGCCTGCCACATTGGCTGTTTTTCATTCTTCTTAACTGCAGTGTTATTACATTGTTTACTGGTCAAGCTATGACAATAGCTGCAGAAGATTGTAGTACCTTTTCTTGTAACTCTGAGAAACAAACGGAACAAGAATACCAACAGTGTAATAACGATAAGAAAAGTTGTTTAGAAGACAAAATTTCTGAAGTAAAAACGCAAAAAATTACTTTGCAAAGTACCGTCAATTTGATTAATGGCCAAATTAATCTTCAAGAACTGAAAATAACTCAGATTAATACCGAAATTAATAAAATAGAAAAAGAAATTACTCAGTTAACTGAACGGATTTCTGGCCTAAACTTTTCACTTGATAGATTAACTACATTATTAGTTGAACGCATTCGTGCTCAGCATAAGACTCGTGTGATTAATCCAATGATTTTGATGATTAAATCTAATTCTCTGGAGAGCTTTGCAACTAATTATAAGTATGTCAGTCTTGCTAGTAAACAAACCGCACAAGCCATGCAACGCGCTGAGGCTCAAAAAATCACCTATGATGAACAAAAATCCTTAAAAGAAGTTAAGCAGAATGAAGTTCAGGCTAAACAACAAATACTCCAACAAGAGCAAAGTCAGTTAACTAAACAAAGACAAGAGCAGCAGTTTTTACTCACACAAACTAAAAATGATGAGGTTAAATATCAAGCAGAATTAGCCAGAACTATGGCTGAACTCCAAGCTATTCAATCTATCATTGCTGGTAAAGGCCAGGTGTCAAAGATTGGAGATGTTAAGGCTGGAGATAAAATTGCCAACATTATTGTAGGGGCAAGTCCCTGTTCTAACGGCACTCACTTACACCTAGAAGTTGTCCAAAATGGTATTAATCGCGATCCTGCATCTTTTCTCAAATCTATTTCTGCTAACTGGAATAATAGTCCTGATGGTGAGTTCTCATTTAATGGTGATTGGGATTGGCCGTTGAATGATCCCGCAAAAATTAATCAAGGGTACGGCATGACTTGGTATGCTAGAGTACAAAGAGCATATGGTGGCTCGCCGCACACCGGCATTGACATTGCGAGTAAGTCAAAAGACTACACCGTCAAAGCAGTCAAAGACGGGGTGGCTTACCAAGGAAGCATCAACTGTGGTGGTAGACCACTTAAGTACGTAAAAGTAGACCACAAAGACAGTGATATTGATACCTTTTATCTGCACGTAAATTATTAATCTATACAAAAAACTCAAAAACTTTAAAAGTAGCTATGCTCTCTTATTCTCCTGATCATACTCAAAAGCTTCTTTAATCTCACTTTGAGTATAATTATTATTTAATAACTCCTGAAACGCCTGTTGCATAATCCACTCAAAAGCAGCTGGCGTAAAACTATTTCTTGCATCCCAAAGTACTGTGTATGCCTTAAACCCGACAAATTCAGTCAAATAAGGTATTCGATCAAAATCAACTTCTTCTGGTTCTACCGGCACCTTTGGTTCATAATTATGAGGTAAATCACGTTCTTTCATATATTTTTTCCTTAACTTTCAAATTATTTTATAACTGTGGGACTATTATTTGCTCTATTTTTTGTGATTAACTATCCTCTATTGTATCACTTATTCCTTGCCAAATCATGCGGAGTCCCATAACTGTTGACAAAAGGTTAAAGTAGTATTATAATGCGTGCTTACTATTAATAAGTATTTCTTTGTGTGTATTACTGTGATAAAATATATCAAAATTGCATACCACAAAGATGGGGCGAAATATGAATAAAACATTGCTAATTGCCACCCTCGCTTCTGTCGTTGGGGTTATGCATACTACAAGTCCAGTTATGGCAAATGAAGTGACTGAACAATCACAAGCACAAAAATTAAAAATTGAGTGCACAACTGGCTCTTATGGTCAGTCTTCAACTTGTAAAGCTGAAGGTGAACAAAAGCAGGCACAAAAAATCGTCTACCGAAATGGTAAATTTTACCATAAACCAGTAGACACAGCTCTTGATACCCAAACAGCAGTTGCTGCAAGTGGCATCATGGTAATCGGCTTAGCCGCTTACTTAGCTAACAAGCGAGTAGCTTAATAATTTGAATTTATTCCGCTGTGCGGAACGAATCCGAGTTACCTTACAACTTAATACATAACAGTTTGAAAAGGGACTCGGATTTTTGAACGCTTAAAAGTATTAATACTAAATAATCGCAAGGGTCTATGGAAATAAAAACCGCCTTCATCATCAACTTTACTGTTTTCTTGGTAACTGTCGCATTTACGCCGTTGATGTTGATACAAATTGCAAGATTTTTAGGTTATTAATCTAAAGCCGTACGAAGTAAATAATCCTGTTTTGTAAAACGAAGCAGGATTTTTGGTTTTTCTCACTCATTTCACTAGAATAAACTAAGCATTGAGTGATTGCAGTATAGTTTGTAATATCAACGCTCCTTGCTCATTTTCCGGTTGATTCTGTTTATTTTTAATTTCATTGAGTATTAATCTCAGATTTTGCATAATTTGCTGGTGATTTAGTTCAGATGTTTCTTTTTTGCCAAAAAAGTTACGAAATGCTGCAACCACAAATTTTTTTCTACTTCCTACTCTAATTTTATCTAGATGCACACTTGACAACTGTCTAATGAAATTATCAATGTTATAAGATTGTAGACTTGAATGAGCTAATTTTTCATTTCCAGCTAATGCACTTAAAAATTCCTCACTGATTCTAGAAATATGGCTAGAGGTTGGTTCAAATTGCCCACCTTCTTTAGAAAAATCTTGCCAGATAACTCCCAGATTTGGTTCATCAATTATAGCTGGAGAAACTTTTATCTTGCCAGTTATGCTCATTAGCAAATAATAGACAGCTTTTAGTTGAGTATCATTTAATGTGTACAGCATTTCGGAAAATGTTTCATTTCTTTCAAAAGATGTGCGTTTTCGTCTTTTTTGAGTTTGATAGGCAATTTCTATACTAGTAGCACTAACTCCAATTACTCCTAAAATAGCCTCTAACCCTAGTATTAATAAAGCTCTATTCTGTGCATTCTTTTTTTCTTGCTCAAAATAATCTTCAGTTTTGTTTGGAGTCTCCACGGCTTCTCCTCCAGACGGTAAAGTCGCCTCGAAGGTCTTGTAATGAGTTTCTCCCGGCTCTCTATAAGATACGATTTGATGATATAAATGGTCATATCCACCATAAATAGTGTCAGTATTCTGAACTGTTCCTGTCACAATTTTGACATCAAGTCCTAATTCTGTGCCCATGACATAGATTGCATAAGAAAACATATTGCAAATCCACTCATTATTCTTTAATGTCCCATCTGTGTTCATCTCAAATAAGTGAGCCATTTCTTGGGCCGGATTTTGAGCTATGCTTTGATAATCTGCATAACCGTATGTAATACCTATATCTTTCAGTGTCTGTTGTAAGAAATCTAAAAGTTCTCGAGATGATGCTTTGTTATTTTTCAGGATCAATGCCTGAGTGATGATTCTGTCTACTGTTGGATTTTTCTTTAAATCTGCCGCTGATAATAAATCTGGTGAGGCAGTTTCTTTTATTGATCCCGTAATTACATCTGATTCAATCTTTTTATAGACGGCAGCCATGTAGCCATTATCGGTACTTACCGTTAAGTTAATGCCATTTGTCATCACTGTTTCAACTGGTTTAGTAGTTAAAATGCCTGTCTGGATATATCCCGCCGGTGTATCAAAAGTTTGCTGTTCACTCTGCTTTAGATTTAAGCGGACCACATAGCCTTTTTTGACATATTCTGTAGTTAGTTTTTGTAACTGGTCTAAATCTTTCACAACAGTTACCGGTGTACTTACTTCTTGCCAGTTTTGAATACAAGAAGTATCGGTGTTGTTTGGACTTAATTCACAAATATTCTGTATCCAAATAATATTTTCTGCCACTCCATAAGCCACAAATGTTGGTTTGCCTGGTTTAATACCTTCTGCTGTGTTACCGATTGTCGCTGTCTCAGTAAGCAATCCGATAGCATGCAACCCCAGATTCATTAAATTCTTGGCATTTTCAGTTGAAATATTGTCTTTAACTTGAGGTACATTTGTTAGGAGTAAACTTGCTGCTAAAACTGATATATTTCCTATATTTTGCTTTCTTTTATTTGCCTTTGATTGTTTTGCATGCCAGTTTAACTCATATTTAAGCTGGTTATCTCTCAAGGTAGATCGAGCCAGTATTTGGCTTGCAGCTTTATTTAATTCAAATTGAGTAGCGTTGACTAGGAGTATATTACTAACACCCATGACTAATGCCATAGTGTTTATAAATACTATATTTAGTTGGGGAATATTTAAAGAATGGGCAAATATATTAAGTATCATGCCTACCAAAAATGTTAAATATATGGAGTTGTATATGTGCTTATCAAATTGATGTTTATTATTGAGTAGTTCTAAGATGTATTGCACATCTGCACTGCTTCCTAAACTTTGTAATACAGTGTCAATCAATTGTTGCAGTTTTTCTTGACCCTGTTCATTTTCTTCTGATAATATATGTAGTTCTGGCAGAGGATTTTGTAAAAATTCCCTAGCGTGTGTCTGAGCTTTTTGATAATCGGCTTCACTATATTCGCTGAGTAACTGACTGGTTGTGGAGACGCTCTTTAGTGGCTTTTTAATTTGTTGATTCTGCGCAAGTATTTCCGTTGCTTTGAGCAATAAGTTATTTTCTACAACGTATAGTAATTGTGAATTGAGTTTTTGTGTCGGGACTGCTTTTGTTTGAAATAGATAGTACAAAAATAGCATCTGCACTTTATCATCTTCTGCAAAAAAATCTGGGTGTAATAGTTCTTGTAAACCTTTTTTTCCTCCGTTGATTGCAGTAAAACATGTCTGTAATGTGTCTTGGTTATTTTCAGGATCTTCAGCTAGTTGTTTGAGTGCTAATCCGGCAGCTTCTTTATTAACTAGCTGGCCAAGAGTTTGATACGTTATGTTTTCGGGTTGTTGAGCATATTTTTTGAGTAAAAGTACTAATGAGTTTTTATATTGATTTTCGCTGGTCTGAAATGAACTTGTTAGTAATGCTCTTTGTATTTCTGATAAATCCTGACTTTTACCTGTTCGAGGATTAATACCCGGTGTCATTAGTTGTCGTATATTGGGACCACTGGCTCTTTCAGCGGTGAGTTTTGAGTCTGGGTTGATTGGTACATGTTGGCCTTCTAATCTACCCAAGGTTACTAAGTGGGGGGTGGTATAGCGCCACAAGTCGATCAGAGCTTGCAATTGTTGTTGTCGATCTATTTCTTGGACTTCTGGTCCAGATACTTGCTGATCAATGATGTATTTAATTACGGGTATTTTTCCAAATGAGGTTCCTCTGTTATAACCTGGTGGTATCACTGCGCTGAGTGCACTAAAATTGGTGATATTTCTTGCTCCTAAGTGTTCTGTTGGATCAAACATTCCGTACATGATGCCTTGAATTGCTACGGATAGCACAATAGAATCTCTAAAACCTACTCCAAATTCTGGATGTAACATGAGTTGGTTGCACAAATATCCAAATGCAGAAACAGTTCTGTGCGAGACAAATATTTCTGGAGGAGCAGAGCCATTAGCCGCGGCTACTTGGGATTTATATGCGTTCAGGTATAGATGAGAAAAAGATTGGGATATGTATTTATCTTCAACTATATCTATGAGTCTATCGATTTTTTTGCGACTAACTTCTCTTAAAAATATTTTTGCGCCCTCTAAAGGGCTCGTAGCTAATAGTCCCATTACTTCATCCGAACAAATTGCATTTATATGGCTAGATTTCAAATAAGGGTTTAATTGTGAAGGAGGGGTATCTATGGTGGTGTTAAAGATAAAAATAAGTCTACTCAGCCGTTCGGCTTGTGGTAGTTGGGTTAATTCCTTTATAAGTGATTCTTGCTTTACTTTAAACGATAGGTTTTGTCTGGGTGAGTCATCTACAAAAATACCTCTTTCTATTCCTATTTGCGGTGGCTTTTCTGTAGGTTGGGTAGGAGGTCTTGAGACTTTTCGGTTAACACCAAAATTAAGATTAGAGAAGAAGCTCCGTTTTAGTGTTTCAGACATGTAATTAGTGTATCAGGAATTGTAAAAGTGTTCATTGAGTGTTTGGGTTAAACACAAAAAACCCGCTTTGCAACGGGTTTTTGACTTGACCAACTCTTGATAGCAGCTATGTCAGGACTACGAATATATGAATTATATAAATAAGTATCTAATTAGTCAAATGTTATTTATACGTGGAGGTGACGGGGATTGAACCCGCTAGTCAAGGTTCGTAGTCCTGACTCTCTACCAAGAGCACCCCTACATACTTTGAATATAGCAACCAATTGTGATATTAACTGTTATGTGAGAACTTATAGGTTCGCAAACGAAAAGCACCACTTAACCAGTTAGAATACTGGTTGAAAGGTGAGTATGAGAAAGAAACCAAAGTTAACATTGATGGAACGGGAAAAGATATTTGGATGGCTTCATGAGGCGAAAAGTTTTCGAGAGATTGGGGTGCTGCTGGGACGAAGTCACAGCAGTATCAGTCGTGACGTAAAAAGAAATCGCAACCAAAACAGTGGTGAATATGTGCCATGTGTGGCACAAGCGAAAGCGAAAAGACTAGAAAAGTTACAACGTGAGAAAGCACCACTCAAGTGTCCAGAGATATATTTGTATGTACGACGGAAGTTGCGGATGGGTTGGAGTCCTGAGGTGATTGCTGGATGTTTGTCCACTGATCTTCCAGGAAACAGGATCGCTGATGAAACCATTTACCGCTACATTTACACCACCAAAAAACATCCAAAAGAGAAATTGTATGATCACCTAGTTTTGCATCGCAAGAAGCGGATGAAAAAACATGGCAGGAAAGTTATAAATTCTCGTATACCAGGCAGGATTGGTATTGCAGACAGACCACAAGTGGTTGCACTGAGAGAAGAATTTGGCCATGGAGAGACAGACTTGATGGAAGGCATTCGATCAGACAAGCCAGTGGCACATGTGACGGTTGAACGCAAGACAAGGTTTGTACAACTACAACTCTTGCAACAAAAAACAGCACAATTGAAAACACAGGCAGTCAGCAAAAACCATCAGTTGTTGTCATTCAAAACGATGACCACAGACAATGGATCAGAGAATGTCAAGCACCCGTTTCTTTAGACAGTTTTTCTCAGACGCTCAAAGCGTAATCTGAACTGGTTGGGTGGCATTTTTAAGGTAGTGCGAATGCTGTGGTAATTGTAGTCATGAATAGTGTGGTGGATCGATTCAACCAGTTTCCCAATATCTTCAAATCGATCAAACTCCACTCTCAAATCTGTTTTGAAATTATTGAAAAAGGATTCTTGAAATCCATTTTCCCAAGGTGAGGCTTTTTTTCTCATGGAAACTGTCACACCAAGGTTTTGGACTAACTGCGTGTAATCCTGTGCGGCATATTCAGCGCCTTGGTCAGAGTGAATATAGTGTGGTCGTTGCATCTTCTGCTTCACCAGTCCATCTAAAAAGGCTTCCATCACCAACTGTTTTGTATGGGTGTTGGCAATATGCCAACCTACAATTTCTCTGGTAAACAGATCCATAATAGTTGCTAAATAAATGAATTTCTTTTTAAATGGAATGTAGGTGAAATCACTCACCCAAGTCTGGTTGGGTACACATGGACACGAATATTTAATGTGGTTTTGAAATGCCTCTGGTGCTCTGCGTTCATCACGTCGTTTTCGCCACCTGCCCTTCCTCTTGTACGGATGAATCTTGTACAGCTGCATCACCCGTTGTATCCGCTTTTTTCCATACCCCAACGCCAAAGAAATCCGCCTATATCCGTAACTGGGGTGGCCATTTAAAACAGAAAGGATTTGTTCCTTCAGCACCGATTCTTTGTGTTTTAATCTAGACTCATACTATCCAGACCTTCGCACAAATCCAAACACACTTGCCAACAGCATGTTTGGGAGAAAAGGAAGTTTCTCTTTTACCAAAACAAAAATATCACGCCGCTTTTTTTTCGTCTTTTCCAGTTCCAGTGTTAACACCCCAATAATCTGTTTTAACTGGCCATTCTTTTTCTTCACTTTAGAATGTTCAATCAGGCTAATGCTGCCTTCAACCTTTTGCCGCAGCCAGTTGTAAATTGTTTTATCACTCACTCCATACAACTTTGACAACTCCGTTACTTTTTCTCCAGATTTCACTTTCGTCACAATCTCATTTTTGACATCTACTGCAATTCCACCCATACTGACCCCCTTTATTCCCCGTATTATAGTAGAGAATTTTTGTTCAGTTTAATAGGGTCGGGTCACCCTCGCTTCTGTCGTTGATGTTAATACAAATTGCTAGAATTTTGGGTTTATAGTTTAAACTCTCAACGAAAGTATGATCCTGTTTTGTAAAACGAAGCAGGATTTTTTGTATAGTTTAATTTTTGAATTACTTTTTTTGTTTAAGCAAAGCTTTTTCTTGAAGAACTTTTCTAATATAGGGTAAAAATATACTTCGAACAATTGTAGAACTTAATTCATGAATAAATGTTTGATCATCACTGTTTAATGAAGTTTGTGCATTAGTTTCTTTAAGTGATTTATTAATTATTGAGATCATACTTTCTTGACAAAGCTGTTCAATATTTAACAAATTCTTTTCAAGTTGATCGTCGCTTGCTAATATTGAATTAGTTATACCAAATGCTTTATCTTTTGTTTTTAAAATCAATATTTTTTGAAGCTCAGATAACATTGAATCTACTCGCCAACCTCTTGACTCTAAGATTGCGGTTACTTCATTTCCAAATCTAGCTTGAATTACATAGTTTCCCTCTTCGCTTGCAAAAGTTTCTTGTAATGCATGCAAGGTTTTTCTATGTAGAAAAGCCTTAGCACCTTCTAAATTAGGAATATATCCATATGCTCTATCAGCAAAAACTGAGTTTGATGGTCGTTGAGATTTATATATTCTAAGCTTACGCGCTTTGATTATTCCTCGTAAAGGTCTTCGAACTTTATCACTTGGTATGACAACTTGTTCAAGAAAATCTTTTAAATCTTGATAGATTGCAGTTGTTTCAGCATTCTTACCAAACTTTCTTATAGCTTCATCTAAAATCTGCTCAATCATGTCTTTCTTAAAACCACGCATCCAACTTGTTCTTCTTCTCACCCAATCTCCCAAAACAAACCCTACAATTGCCGCTAATCCCATTTCCAACAAAACACCATTTCTTCCTCTCTCATAAAACCATTTATAAAATTCAATTTCAGAATACTCACGGGTGATTTCCCACCAAAGCTCAGCTATATTATTTTCGTCCTTAAAAAATGTATTCAAGTATGATGCATAACTATTTGGGTCTCTATCAAGTGCTTGTGCATTTGATCTAGCGAATTCATCAATATCTTTAAAGGCATTTTTACCATATTTATAATCAATTACTTTTAAAAATAAAGCTCTGGCTTTTTCTAAAGAAATCTTATCATATGGAGGTGGTGGAAATAATGATTCCTTAGGAGCACTTTGTGAATGTTGAGGTGGTCTAAGATGATCATCTCCAAGCCATTCATAAAAAGAAAATGCTGGACCAATTACATAATTACCATCACGTCTAATATGAATAATACTCAAAGTTGATACCAGAGATTTATTGTCATATTCATATGTTCTTGAACTAGGATCATAAAAATCTGGCTGTAATCTTTGTCCACTAATGCTTACTATTTTATGAAATGAGGAATGTTTGTATTTTATTACAAAAGGAATATTTTGTTTTATGTTTTTATCACCGTCATTGTGATCTGGAATAGTACTCACAATAGCTGCTAATAGATCTATAAATGTGTTAGCATCTAAACGACGATGAGTAACAATACGTCTTACATATTCATTGTTATCAGGATTTCCATAATGATATAGATCACTCCAGTCGCTGGAAAAAGTAGCAATAAATTTTTCTCTTAAATAAAGTGATAATAATCTCGTAATATCAAAATTAATAAGTTGCTCATCATCATTTCCATTAAAGTGAAAATGCTCAATATCTTTTAAATATGTGGATTTCTTTACTTCCCCCACAGTTGGATTAGTATCAATAAATGATAAAAGTGCATTTAGTTCTAAGCCTAATACATTTCTATCTATTTGAGCCTTTGCTATTTCTTCAACCACATTTTTTTTTAAAACATCAAACCTAGAGGGAATTACAAGTGTCTCATATTTTATATGAAAAGTATCATTTTTAATTTGTTCTTCTGTTGCATCAAGTGTTAAAATATATCCTAGTTGAGAGCCATAAGACTCAAAATTTTTACTACCAGATAGGTTATTTATTTTAACTGGAAATCTGCTATTAGTATCACCTCCTAATAATCGCTCAACAATAATTGTTGTTGGATCAACTAAGTCTTTACTAGTTAACCATAATGCATTTCTTGTTAGCTTTCTCGTTGTTTCTACCTTGATAATTTCTGAATCTTTGTAATAAGGCTTTTTATTTAAAGAATATTCAATGTCAATTGGAAAAGAAGCAACAGGAAAAATCCATCTTCCATTTTCCATTTTAGTATAAATTGGAGCTGTACCAGCATTTTGTAATGAGTGATTTAACCCCCCTGTGAACATTGCAGCTACATGCCAATCATCTGCACGCTTCATTGGTGAAGGATAATACTCAATCATCGTTTCAAAACTAGCATCTAGTATTGGAGCTTCAAATAAGTCAGGAAAGGCTGTGGCAAAGTTGGATTCAAATCTTTTTCCTTCTACTTCCACTTCAGCTAATTGTTCTGATATTAATACTTCATCTTGATCAAGAATATCAAATATTTTATTAGTTTGTTCTTCAAGTTTATTTGGTGTTGCATCAAGAATATTCATTTCACCAAAATTGTTGATGTATACGGACCAAGCGTGATATTGGCCTTCCGTTAATAATTGTTGATTATTTGTAAAAAAAGGAGCATTTATATAACCAGAAACTTGAACAATTTGTCCATCTATCAAATGTAAATGCCTTGCAACTGCACTATACAAATTATTAACACTTGAGCAAATTCCTTTAAGTCTCAAATTAGGGGCATCAGAAAACCCAACATCAGTTTCAGCAGAACCAGTGCCAAAAATACGTCCTATTTGTTGTGCAGTACTAGGTCTATTATTGGTATAGTAATTATTGATATCTGGATTAACTGAGTATTCAAAATTAGCTAAAAACCATTCTCTTACTTTTTCTAATTTTTCTTGGTCAGAATATGAGTCATTTGTATTGAGTTCATCAATAAGTGCCATCAAATTGGCAGGTATCAGATTTTTATCTGATAATTTTGCATCTTGGTCTACATACAGTATTTGAGGATCAAAATTACTGTGCATCACCTTAGAAAAACCAACTTCAATTATTAGTATTTCACCTACTTTTACTTCATAAGCTTCTCCTGAATTGATAATCAGGTAATTACTTGAGTCTGCGGTAACTCCAGCTGATACTGGAAGCTCGATAACTTGTCCATTTTTTTCAATACTGACTTTTGCAGCATAAATTTGATAGCCCCATGGCCCAGGAATAAGGGTTTTAGGATTAATAGTTGTACGTGTTGCAGATATTTGATAGTCAGAATTAGAAATATCTGAATCAACAAAATATTGATTTATATTTGATTCAGCTTCAGCATACGGCTGGAATGTACTTGTAGATTCTATATAAATAGGTAAAACTCTTTGAAACAAATAGGTTGCATCTGTTTGATTATCTGGCTGTTTTTTTATCTCCCAGGCTATTAATGATCTTTGATTTTTTAATTGTTCTGGACTTACTGTAGCCGAACTACTAATACCTGTTTTATTCTCAGTTGTTGTTTTTGACCAAGTCATATCTTTCGCTTCAAGAGGTTTAAATTCTTCAAGAATTCTATCCATTTGATTTATTTCTGGTTTTAAAATTGCTGTATCTACAATTTCTTCTTCAACTAACGGTTCTGGGATCATATTAAAATCAGGAATGTTAACTAGATCTATACTAAAATTTTCAATAAACTCGATAATTGAAGCGGTGGTATTTACAACGTCAGCTGCTATCTCTTTCACTGCTTGAGGAGTGGATAGTAACTGAGCACTTAACAAAAGTGTTAATAATAATTTATTTAATTGTTTTAATCGGTAATCAGTATCCACAGAATCAACTTTTTCATATGGGTAAAGCAAAGCTTGAATCACGGTATTTATATTTGTAGTGGCAAAAATTTCTTTTCCTGCTGCCAGTTCTGCAGCCCATGACGCTGGACAATTATTAGCATCAACTAATAATTTACAAGTTACTGCTCTCACATAATCCCTTTCAGCTGGTTCTAAGTTAGAATTATTTTTAATTTCATCTAATGTAAAAACAATCTTTTGATAGCTCTGAATTGGATCTAATGAAGCCGCAAAAGTATCAAGCATTTCTAAACTTTGGTTTAGTTTTGAATCATTTGGTAACTTTTTTTTGACATCAATAATTATCGATATAATTGTGCTAGGAGATGATAAGACTTGATCAACTCCACCTAGTAAAGCCATTATCCTACTTTTTTGACGCTCATAGCGCACATTTCTTTTGTCTAGATTTCTTATTAATAAATTCAGTTCGGTGGCAATCTTAATTCCCAGAATATTAGCTAAACTAGCATTTGTACCATCATTTAATTTGATAGATTGTTCTAGTAAATTAATACATTGTTCTTTAAAATCTAGATGTGACTCAAACTCAGTTTCTAAAATATGTTTTGTCTGGTCTTTAGTTTTACCTACATACACGCTTATTTCAGCAAACATCGGTCTGGTAGCAAATGAGTCTAAAATAGCAGTCAAAAATTCATCTTGAGTTGCTGTCGTAGCATATGTTTCTGCCAATGTATTCAATTCTTCTAATTGTGAATCAGATAATTTTTTCTCATACTTGTTTATGGTCTCAACAAGTTTCTTTAGATCTTTTTTCTTTTCGTTGTCTAATTTGTGTTGAATATAACTTGTATCTCTCTCTTCATCAGGATCAGCAAACTTCTTCATATTCAAAGGGTAAAATACACCTCCAATATCAATCACTGGTTGTGGCTGAGTACTGATATCTTTGCTTGTAGTAGTAGATTTTTCTATTGGCATTAATTATATTGTCTCTATAGCTTTTGAATTTTGTAATAGGTTATACCAGCCAACTTTAGTTGGGACATGATCTTCATTCCTTTGCGTAGCGTTCTGAGCTTGTGATGCAAAAGTCTCTCTAATTTTATTATTCGAATAAATACAAATCGGTAACACCATCATGCCACCAAGTTTATAATTATGTATAACTGACATAATTGGAGTATACAAATCAATCCTTGGGTCATATATTTTTTCAGAGCTTGAATCTTGAGTTGGAGGAATATGTGTTATTTCAAGATTAGAAGTAGCTCCAGCCTGAGACATTTTATCCAGAATTAAGACTTGAGACATAATTGGTGCAACGGCTACTTCTATTCCATCAAAACCAGAATTAACCGGAACTATATGAACAGTAAGATTATCAACACGAGATGGTCTCCAATTAAAAATATCAGCAATAACTGTAGAAAACTTAATATTAAATTTAAAAAATGGTGTTACTTCAATAAAAACTATAACCTCAATACTTTTAGATGTGGGTTCAGCTTCTTGTTTTTCATTGGGATCACCTATAGTTAATAGTTTACTTGGTTCTTGTTGATTACCTGAAAGTAAGTTTTTGATCCTCAGGCGCTGTAAGGCTGGAACTACTCGTCCAACTTTTCTCAGCTCTTTAACTGGGTGATATTCATCAGCTGGAACATTAGATAAATTATTTGCTGATAACTTTTCCAGAAGGTCTGTGAGTAAGCTTTGAATTGAACCACGAGCTTCAGTTTCAGAGATACTATTTTTTTCTCTAGTTAACACAATAGCCTTTATTTTGGCTCTTATCTAGTAAAAATACCTGATTATTAAATGATCTTATTTCCCAATTTCTATGATCTTCAGCAGCGATAAGTACGGGTGCTTTAAATAAAGTAGACTTATATACATCAATCACTTGCAGTAATCCATTTTTACTAGCAGTAGTTGGTTCATACTTTAAACTCAAAAATCTACCATCTGCCGTAAACTCCATAAATTCAGGGATATTTGAACCTACAGGGGCGGTAACACTAAAAAGTGGTTTCATTTGTTCTGAGTTATCTGGCTGAGGAATTTGATATATATCTATCTTTGAATTTTTACATCCACAAATACTTTTGCCATCAGGACTCAGCACCACTGAATCGTAATTACCCGTAAATAACACTTTGGCTGTATCTCTGTTTTGTGAATCTTTTTGTATTGTAGAAATTACTGAGTATTCAAATTGACCATTCTTTAAATATTTAACTAGAGCAACATTTCCCCAAGCATTTACTCCAATAACCTTTAGGTTTTCTTCAAAATCCTCAGGTGTTTTGATTATCATTGGTTGAGTTTCTTCATTGTATACAGCCAAGTTTAAAGATCCTTTTTCTATTCCTTCATTAAGAGTAATTATTTGTGATTGCATAGGTGTCACTGTACTTGTGACTATATGAGCAAGTTTTTGCGTTTCTGCAGCAGACAAAACTCTTCTCCAACCGTTTAAAGGATAGGCTGGTGTTGGGACAAATTGAGTTAATCTCAATAAGAAATCTGCATCTTCTTTTTCTTCTTGTAATAATGCATTTACATATTCGTCACTCATTACTAATTCAAGATCTTCAATAGATTGTGACTGGACGGAATCATGCAATGGACTCAGTTCTCCCCAGGCAGATCCTAATATTTTAGCAATGGTTTCAGTTGCTTTAGTAAAAGATAAACCTGTAGCACTTGTTTCACTTTGACCGACTGTTCTTATTTCTGATACTAATTTAGAAATAATTGCAGATAAGGTTCGTAAATCCCAAGAGTTTTTATTTTGTTTGGCTGATTCGGATAAAGAATCCCAAGCAGTAGTAACTAAAAAGGCTAGCTTTTTCTGCAAGCCAGGAGGAAGGACACTATTTCCTAGATTATCACATATTTGAGCTAAAACAATTTTTAATCTATCAATTGATTCTGGTTCGACATAAATACTTCCACCTGGGAATCTACTATTAATATGATCCGGCAAGTTAGGTTTATTCATGGTCATAAACAAGTAGAAATCGGGAGATAACGTATGTTTAACAGAACCAACTTCATAGGTAGAGCCTTGAGCTAAGGTAAAGAAGTGTTCAAGACCAGCAAATGACTGATTGTTGTCTTTGCCTTCCAATAATTTATCTGCTTCATCAAGAACCACGCACATATCATGATCGTCAGCAAAGAGTAATAAACCTTTAATGTGTTCAATATGTTTTGTGCCACCATTTACTTCTGCTGTTTATTCAGCTAGTAAATACTGGATAAAACCGTTTTGTGCTTCACGAGAGAGATTTTCAATTGCTTGTGTATTTGAAATTGGTTTTAATTCATCTGGATTTGAGTAACGACTTAAGCTAGTTGCTATATCTTTAGAGATACCTATATTAATATAGAGCTGTATCCGCAACTCTGTTAATTCTTGTGGTGTTAGTGAATTACCAGTAACTCTAACGATGTTATCAACTGATTTATTTGTAGTTGCAATAATTGCACGCGCAGCTGCAATGGAATCTTTCTGATTTTGATAACTAGATATTAGACCTGCCAATTTATCTGCTTTATTTGCTTGCACAAGTTCTGGACCTACAACAAGTTCTTCAAAATTCATATAAGGTCGACAAGAGATGACTAATGTCTTCTTATTAAGTGTCTCTTCTATATATTTAATCAAAATTTCTGTTTTTCCGGTTCCAGGTGGTCCTATTAGAATAGTATGGGATATTGTACTAAAGGGGGGATTATTCATTGTTGTGCCGTCGAGTTGGTGTTGGTAGATTTTATAACTATCGGTAGTAATACTACGTTCACCTTTTTGACTTTTCATCCATTCGGTCATATAAATTTTGTAGTTCTCTGGACTGTTTGAAATCTGAAAGTACAATTGCTGTGTTAAGTATTCAGAATAAGCTAACAATAATTGTTCTAGGAATGGAGTGATATTATGATCTTCACCGATTTCGCCAGATAAAAACTGTCCAAGTGTAGCTTCTTGAAACTGCTCAAAAAGTTTTTTTGCTTGAATCCGACTGACTTTACTTTCTGGAGTTGCAAAGATGGTAGGTGGTAAAGCTTGTAATTTTATTTGACTAAGGAAGGGATAGGTTTTTAATAGCTCAATAAATAGGTTGTTTTCAGTCTGTCTTTTGGTGGGTTTATCTATTGTTTGGATGATTTCATACTCAGTTAAGAGTGGGTTTGGTTCATTTTGTATAGTTTTGTTATCAAATCTAGCTTTTACTTTACTTGCATTTCGAGCTCTCCAAGTTAAAGAGCGGGCATCTTTGACTTGAGCAATTCTATCCATTAAATCTTTTACTCCTAAGTCGGTTTCTTTTTTTTCGTTCTCAATAGCTAGGAGCTGTAATGGACTTTCTAGTTGAGTAGCGGAAGGATAGGTATTCGTTTCGTTCATAAAAAGTAACAAATATTAGTAATACTTATTATAGCTGAGATTGAATTAAAAATACAAGCCTAGTTACAGGTGATTATTTTCTGTCTCTTGAGTTTTTTTTGATGAGAATAGCAAAAAGTACACTTAAGAATCCAAATTATCCTCACTAATCATTCATACACATCATTGACACACTTTAATATCTCATAACATTGACAAATGGCTTTATTTGTGCTATATTTAGCACTAGTAATAAATGTATTTAAACAATTTACTAGATATGATTAAGTAAAAAATGATAACTTGATAGCTGATTGCACATCTCATAAATGTCTATTCACTTGTCAAGTTAATTAAGGAATAAAATGAAATACGCAGTTGCTGTTATCATAACAGTCATCATTGCTGGAGTTATTGGCTATCTCGGTATGGAATACATTTCCGTAGAAAAAGCTCGAGCAAAAAGTGAAGCAGTCGATGGCTGTATGAACATTGCTAGATACACTTTCGAAAACGAAGGTGGCATCACATCACTCGAAATTGTGAATAACTATTTCACCAAGTGCATGGAAGCAAAAAACGTTCAGTAACTCTGAATAAAAATTAAAACCCTCCCGAGAATTCGGGAGGGTTTTTTGTATCTATTTACCTTTTAACCAGCCATTCGTTATCATCTATATACCAGTTTGACGTTTCAACAGTTAATTCAGGTGCCTGCCAAAAAGTATGAAAACTAAGCCAAGTACTGGCATCAATAGTAACAACTCGAGTAAATTGATCAACTTCTTCCCACTCTGGATATATCTCTGTTGCTCGATCAGTCCCAGGAATTCCTCCAGCTTCTAAAATTGGTTGATCGCCTAAATAGTGCGCAGTAATAGTTATTTGATTTTCATCTCCTCTAATTGACAGTTTTGGCTGATTTAATTTAAAGGCAACAAATTGATTTCCTTGATAAATTAATTCATTTCTTTCTGCTAATAAGCCAGTTACATACTCTCTTGGACAAGTATCTCCCGTAGCAGTTGCTGCATGAACAATTACATAACTTGCTCGAATTTGTCGCAATTTTTTCACTTCTTCTAAGACATTAAACCAATTTGGACACTCATCAACGGCTGACACCTTCATGATATTTCCCGTTCTCTTAATAGCAGTTAAAGGATACGGATCACGATCTTTTAAAATAGAAATAACCGTCGCATCTTGAGGAATAATTTTTTCTAATTCTTGATAATCCTTCTCAAAACTTGGAGTACTTAACACATACCCTTGTGCTGAAAAGAATCCAGCATGATAATCGGCAAACTTCTTAACACCCCAAAAATACGCAAAGAAAATTAACAAAATCAGCAAACTACTTCGCCAAATTAAATCAAATTGAGATAACTTATGTGTCCATAATTGAGCCGTATAATCCCAAATAATTACTGAACCAATTCCCACTACCACACTGAGACCCATTAACCAAGGTAATAAATAGTAATCATGCTGCCATGAACCCCAAGCAAATATAGTACTAATGACTAACGGCACTAATAACCAAGATAACAGTAACCTGCGATGAAGATGTTGATAGGCAAATAATTTAGAAATACCTACAACTGCTAACATGCCACCCAACGGAGTAATTAATTCGCCAAACAAATGCCTGGTGACTAATACCGATAACCAATCGCTTGAGTGCCAATATGCCCACCACCCTTGGTGAGCGTGCAAAATATATGCAGGATCTGGATCTATGGTATAAGCTGGAAATGTTCCAGCCCATAATCGCCAAGCTACATATAAAACTACAGGAATAATCGAAAACTTGACTACTTCAACTATCATATTCTTCCAAGGAATGGTTTTATGTTGGGCTAATTGAAAGGTATATTCAGCAAAAAAGTAAACGTATGATATGCCAAAAACCAAGTAATATGGCTTAATTAAGACCGCTCCTGCCCACGCTATACTGGCCAGCCACCATCTACTTTTAGTAGTACTTCCTAGTAAAATCCACCAAGACACTATACAAAGCATCAGCGCCATTACGTCTGGAGAAATGGATCTACCCCAGAATAGTGATGACGGGAAAAGAGTAAAAGCAATGGCAGAGGCTAAACCAATTCGATTATCAGTTAATTTTGAAGTAATTTTATAAATACCAAAGGTTGAAACTACAGTTAGTAAAATAGTTACAAACCGAGCCAGCGGAATACTTGGGCCTGTTATCAAGAAGATAAAGTAGAGTAATCCTTGATAAAAAGGAAATTCAAAATCACTGCGTAGGTGTCGGTTTGACGGAAGTGATGACGATCCCAGAGTGGTTGATCTATCTGATACATCCGCAAAAAGACACTTAAAATTAAAACTATGATAATTGGGCCGTATTTTTTCAATTGCATACAGAGTCATGATACGGCAAATATACCAGGATTTTCAACAGGGCTTTTGGTTAGATTAGACAAATTGGGCTTTTAATGATATAATTTGAGCTATTGCTGTTTACAACGGCAAACGTATTATCAATTTATCCATCAAGGAATTATATGTCAAGAAGTGCGGAAAAGTCCCCAAGAGGTTTAACTAGAAGAGAGTTTTTACAGTTAGTTGGTGCTACAGCTAGTGGACTCCTAGCTACTGTGGCTGCCCCAGAAACTGGGCATGCTGAACCACTTACAGCTCAAACTGAAAAACCTCCTACTAATGAAGATGAAGCCGCAAAGAGATTTGGTGCTTCATTTTTAACTAGAGAACCAAGTAATTGGGCAGTGACTCGATACGGTGATGGTGTAACTGGTTCTGAATATAAGATGGATGAGCAAGGTCGACATACTCGAGCAGGTGTTGGTCGAGCTGTTATTTCTGAGGGATTTTGGGATTTACCACAATATCCTGAAGATTCACAAATAGTTCGTTTTTTTGAAGGTAGTGATACCAGAGCAGTAGCTTTTGTATTTAATGGTACTGAAGATCAATGGGCTAAATATGTAGATGCTGCTGGTACAACTAACTTTGCTTTTCCAACTCAACAAGCTCAAGCTGATAGACTTCCTGCTCATTGGAATGAATTTTATACTAAAGAGGGTCTAGAACAGCCAGGTGCAATTAGAGTTCCTATTAACTTTGCTCCTGAGTGTCCAGCTGATATTGAGACTTTAGGTGCTATCACTACTCCAGAAGCTGCTGCAAAAAAGTATGGTGTTGATGAATACTCAAAAAATCCAGCTAACTGGACAATCTCTTATTATGATAATCGGCAAACAATTGCTGCTACTTTGAATTTTGATACAGCTCAGTACCGAACTACTCGAATTCATGAACTTGGAGGTACTATGGTTGAGGGTTGGATGGGTGTCAAAGGTGATGAGTCTAGTTCTGTTCCATTTTTTGTTGGTAAGGAAAGAGCTATTACTTTTGTAGCTGACGGTCGAGTTACTCCTACATTAGATGTTCGTGGTGCTACACTTTGGCAGAAATTCGATAATGCTCGGACTGGTCAACTCGGTGACTTAGAAGGTAATCTTAATCTTTTATTTGATCAAATGACTAAGCGAGAAGGTAAAGAACAACCAGGTGCTTTGGTGCTACCGTTTGGTTTTGAGCCTGATTTGTCTGAGTGTCCAACAAATTAATTTTGTGTTTTAAATTGCCCTCAAGTATTCTGAGATATGAGTACTTGAGGGCTTTTTGTTTGTATCTAGTATTCTGACCTATACAAGTCCTATAATCTTGACTTTTTGGCTCTAATTTGATATACTTAGTGCTATATTATTATGTTAAATAATACTCAATCGCTTATAAGTGTGATTATGCCGGTGTTTAATGCTCAGGCATATTTGGCTCAAGCTGTTGAGAGTATCCAAAACCAGACTCATACCAACTGGGAGTTAATCATTTTTGATGACTTCTCTACAGATGGTTCATTTCAATTAGCTATAGATTTAGCCTGTAAAGATTCTCGTATCCAAGTGCACCGCAATGGGCGCCATCGTGGGCCAGGTGGAGCTGCCAACATGGCACTTCCTTATACACGCGGTCAATTCATCGCTCGCATGGATAGTGACGACATCTCTTTACCTGATCGTTTTGAAAAACAAGTTGCTTACTTACAAGCCAACCCAGCAGTTATTGCCGTGGGTGGACAGTGTCAATTAATCGATTCACAAAATAATTTAATTGGTGAAAAACTATTTCCTACTAACCCTGCTCAAGTTGAAGAAATGATGTTTTACTATTACCCAATTCAACAACCTTCAGTCATGATCAACACCGATAAATTACCTAACGATTTTGTATGGTACAACGAAGACGTTGAATCAGCAGAAGAACACGAATTGCTATTTAAATTCTTCCAATACGGTAAAGTTACCAACCTACCAGATACTGTCTTGAAATATAGAATTCATAACAATAACGTCTCTAGAAAACACCCAAAACACGACTTCTACTACATCTTTAAAACAAGATTAGCGGCTATTAATACCTATGGTTATAGACCAAGTATCACTGGCTACATCAAAAACTTACTCCAATTCGTCATCATTACTGTCTTACCAGAAAAAAGCATTTACCCTTTATACGCTTGGGCCCGAGGCATGAAAGAGTGGAAAAAGACCCTTTCATTTCCTAGTAACTTAGTTTGGAAATAAAATGAAAAGAAATAACCAAAAATTATCTTCATTAACTCTCTTTTTCCCTGCCTACAACGAAGCTGGTAACATTGCTGAATGTATTAAACAAGCAAATCAAATAGCCAAGCAAGTTGCAGATAGATACGAAATTATCGTCATCAATGACGGTAGTACAGACACTACTAAGCAAATCGTAACTCGTTTACTTGAAAAGTACTCAAATTTACGCTTAATCAACCAACACAACAAAGGTTATGGTGGCGCCCTTAAACGCGGCTTCAAAAAAGCTAAATACGAGTGGATCTTCTTTAGTGATAGTGACCTTCAATTTGACTTTGCTGAATTACATACTTTTATAGCTCATACACAAAACTCTAAATTGATTTTAGGCTATCGCAAAAATCGTGCTGAAGGATTAAAGAGACAATTATTAGCCTCAGCCTTAAAAATTTGGAATCGGGTTTTGTTGGGTTTCCCTTCAAAAATCAAAGATATAGACTGTGCCTTTAAATTGATTCATAAAGATGTCTTGAAATTAACTGGCGCCTTAATCTCAGACGGTGCAATGGTTTCTACAGAATTCTTATTAAAAGCCTACCGCCTAGATATCGAGTTTACCCAGATTGGTGTCACCCACTACTCTCGCGCTCATGGAAATCCAACAGGTAGTAGTGCCAAAGTTATCTTAAAAGCAGTTCGAGACACGTTCATTTTGCAAGGTCAATTAGTTAATCAACAACTAAAAAATTTGACCATTTCCACCAAACATCTTCCTGTTTCTTCCTAGAACGGTTATACTGAAAACATATATATTTTTTTAATTTCAGTATGCAGCGGTTTCAAAATTATCCTTTTATCTGCTCTCTTTTAGCTATCATTGTCACCTGGTTCTTAGTAGTAATTACTAACTATCGAGTGGGAACATGGTTAATCGGCTGGGATAGTTTACTGCCAGAAATAAACATTTGGCTTAATATTAGTCGCAGTTTAACTGCAGCTTGGCAAGAATACCAAGGACTTGGTCTCTTAGGAGGCATCGGTCACGGCAGCGAAATAACTCGGCAAATTTTATTACTGCCTTTCATCTTAAGCCTACCTACTTCCTTGATCCGCTATCTGTGGACCTTTGCCATGTTATTACTGGGACCACTTGGAGTATTTTTTTGGACACGGCAATTAATCAAAGACAAACTTTCCTTATCTTCATACTTTGTCGAACTATCTGCGTTGGTTGCTAGTTTGGCGTATCTCCTTAATTTAGCTACCATTCAATACTTCTTTTTACCTTTAGAAGCCTTTAGCAGTTTTTACGGCTTTTTACCTTGGTTATTAATGACCGCCGTCCAGTATTTACACACTCCGAGTAGTAAACGACTATGGAAATTTGCAGTTTGGTCTTTACTTGCCACCTCAGCATTTCATGTTCAAACCTTGTTTGTAGTCTATGCAATCGTACTGGGATTTTTTATGTTGGAAAGTTGGTGGGAACGAGGCAGTGCCCAACTCAAACCAATCTTCACCATTATCTTAGTACTGATTGGAATCCATTCCTTTTGGTTACTCCCAGTTGGATATTTTGGCGCCTTCGGCGCCCAAGACACCCTAACCGGAAAACAAGACATGATCTCGACTCCCGAATCTCACTTACTCAACAAAGGTTTTGGCGATTGGTTCCATGTTTTCACTTTACAAGGTTACTGGCTAGAATATATCGATAGTAACGATGGTACACACACCTATTTACTACAAACATGGCGTAGTTACCTGCAAAATCCAATTATTATAGTTTTGCTTTCTGTCTTTAGTGGCTTGTGTTTTGCAGGTTTAATTGCATTATGTTTTAAAAGAAATAGTAAGTCTTTTTCTTGGAGTTTTATCATTGCTTTTATTTTTACCGCCGGCATGTTAACTGCTGGGACTGGACCGCTCGGACTGATTTTTAGCGTTTTTACCCAACTGCCATTGATGTATCAAATGTTTCGTGTTGCCTTTACTAAATGGTCAATGGTAGCAGGTTTACTCTATTGTTTGGGAATAGGCTTCTTAATTGCCTTTGTTACTAGTTCAGTACAAGAAAAATTCAAACAATTAGTATTTCATACTAGTCTGAGTGTTTGTTTGTTATTAATTTTGGGTATAACTTTACCAGTTTTTGGCGGTCAATTATTTTACGATAATATTCAAATTCAGACTCCCGCTGCTTATCAACAATTATTTGATTTTTTTGAGCAACAACCAACCCAAAAAAGAATTCTTGTTTTACCATTACACACTTTTTGGGGCTGGCATGTAAACAACTGGAATTATCGCGGAAGTGGCTTTATTTGGTACGGCATTAAACAACCAATTGTCGATCGTAATTTTGACGTCTGGAGTAGAACTAATGAAGAATTTTATCAGCAACTCCAAGAAGCAATGTATCAAAAAGACGTCAAATATTTTTCATCTTTAATTGAAACTCATGATATTTCATATCTATTAGTTGATGAAAGTGAGTTAACTGGAAGTGGCAAATCATTAGCAGCTACAACCGCTGAGCAAGAATCATTTTTAACTACTATTGGCGCCAAGCAAGTATTTGAGTCAGATTTTTTTCGAGTGTTTGAAATTGAACATAATGATAGTTTTATTGATAGCTCTGATCAAGCAACTGAACTCAACTCAGATAGTACAGTTTTAGCTGGTTCTTTATTTACCACCACAGGTATTCCAACCTTTAGTAGGGTAGTTGGTGAACAGCCACTTATTTATCCTTTCTCTTCATTCATCAAACACAGTCCAGAGAATATTACGTACACTGATAAAACTACTACACTAAATTATACATATAATTTAGCAGATGCCGAAGTTTTTCTTGATTTAACTTCTCTCGATAAAGTTTCTAACTCAGGTAGATTGGCGACTATTTCCTATAATGATGGAACTATCACTTCCAAGTTATCATCAGCACTTTCCATCTTAGTTGATAACAAACCAATCTTTACCAGCTCAGAAATAAGTGATGTAGATACTCTTTTTACGGAAAATTATCCAGCTAAAATTATTCTTGATATTAATGGTTCTCCAGTTGAACTCGAAAATGGTGAAAAAACTTCTGTTTGGATTAATCAATCAAATCAAAAATATTCAATTGGCGTCATTGATGCCAGTAAAGTAACCATTTCTGATGGTACTTTCTATATTGATCCAGTAAATGTTTTAACTTTTGAGATACCTAATCAAGAAATTAATCAAACTAGTATTAAGACTTCTGTAAAATCTGGTAGCATCATCTCTCTGGAACTTCCTTCAGTTGCTCTAAAAATGCCCTTACAGGATTTACTTGAAACACCAACTAATTGTGATTTATTTGGCAGAGGTGGCATTGCCCATCGCTTTGAAGGTAGTGCAGTTATTTTTGAAGCATTTAATAGAGGCACTCTGTGTACTGGCATTAGTTTACCTGGTGCGAATATTACTACAGATCACTTAGTGAGAATTAAAGGTGAAAATATTACTGGCAGACCACTTAAATTCTTTTTTTCCAACACGGTTGACAACAGTGTTTTACTTGAGAATTTAACCGCTGATTCAATTTATGACCAGACTATCTTACTTCCTGGCGTTGCTGTTGATACCCAAAACACCTATTCCCTTAATTTCCAGACACAATCTCTGGGTGGTGAACAAGTAGCTAACTTACTTAGTGAAGTTTTAGTCTATGAATTGCCATTTCCGAGTCAAGCATTAGCTGGTATTAATATTCGTAAAGTTGATCACACCGTTGATTCTTTTACTCTATTGGATGAAATTACTGTTAAAAAATTAGGTACACATCAATATACTATTGAAACTGTAGCAACTGGTGGACAAAACCTGCTGCTCCTTTCTCAAAGTTATCATGCTGGTTGGATTGCTTTTCCTGGTGCACAATTTTGGAAACAATATGAGCACGTTACCTATAATGGTTGGAAAAATGGTTGGATAATTACTGGCACTGAAGCTGGCCAGCAATTGTCTATTACCATATTCTTCTGGCCTCAGTTACTTAGTTTCATTGGGTACGGATTATTGGTTTTGACTTTTACGACCTTGATTGGAATGACAGTTAAAGAAAAATATTTTACACATACATCTACCGAGGAATTAATTACCAGACTTTTTCATTTAAAACGTAGAGTGGGTAAAAAAGCACGGAATGGTTTGATTGGTAAGAAACATATTCATTAAACAATTTAGTTTTGTTCCGAGAGTCCTACAGTTAGTGTCAGAATTGACTCCTATACTGTGGCTATGCACAACATATCAGCTCCAATTAGATTTCTTAGATACGTGCTGTATCGACTTAAGTGCTTGAGTCGATTACAAGTAAAAGTATCTGTCTACTTGAGTTGTTTGTGTGTATTTATGACGAGTTTGGGCTGTCCCACCGGGATTCAGGCACAAATCATCATCACCGAGGTATATCCTGCCCCTACCTCGGGCGAAAAAGAGTGGATTGAACTATACAATCGAGGAATTGATGCTATTGATCTACATAATTGGTACTTAACTGATTTACTAAGCACTCCAGCTGTTATCTACACTTTTTTTAATTCGGTACTATTGCCGCCCAATAATTACCTGATTTTAAACCTTGATGTCACCAAGCTTAATAATACCAGCGATGGCGTTTTACTGTACAACCAGGCTCAAGTTGAAATCAATAAAATGACTTATGATTCGAGTGAAACTGGTAAAAGTTGGCACTATAATCTGTTTACTTCTACTTGGCATTCCGATGTACCGAATCCTGGATCTGGTTTTGTATTACCTAGTCCAACTCCTACACCTACTGTCACTCCAACAACTACTCCAACACCAACTAGCCCAGCCCCCACACCGACACCCACAGCCACTCCGACCCCAACCACTATTCCGTTTGATACTTCAGTTATAAAACTGAGTGAATTGCATCCGTGCCCCACTAATAGTCAACCTGAATGGTTTGAGATATATAACAGCCAAAGTTCCGTAGTTACCCTCAGCGATTGGTACATACTTGATGCCGCCAATCATCGTTTTACTTTTTCCGCAACTTTGGGAGGGAATCAGTATAAAGTCATAGAGCTATCAACTTCATTAATGAATAATAGTGGCGATACGATTACTTTATACACTAAAAGTGGTCAGGCATTAACTACGGTAACATTTGGTGCCTGCCAATCTGATTTAAGTTTTAGTTTAAGTAATAACCAGTGGTCATTTAGTGACGCCACTCCTGGCCAAAGTAATCCTCTGCTCAAAACATCAGCTGGCGGTTCATCGCCTGAAAGTACATTCACACCCGCATCAGCAGCATATCTGATCGGTACAGAATTACTACCAAGTCCAGAAGCTGTGATTTCTCAATCAGCTACTTTAGCACCACATATCTCTAAACCTACATATTCAGGACCACCACCACTGCTCATTTCTACAGTTCCTCTAACAGCTAGTGAGGCAGCCAGTATAATTGCTCAAAATGCCAGCCAGGCTACTCAATCAGCTTTAGCGCTTGGGACAAGTTTATTTCCTACTGATCCAGCTAGACAACCTATTCGAAAATTTATTTCTATGGTAACTGGCGTAGCAGGCATTGGTTTATTAAGTTGGAAAGGTTGGCAGTATTATCAATCTAAAGCAACACGAGTAGAAGATATGCTGTGACTATTTTTCCGAATGTCCTTGCATCAAAGAAACTGTACAATATAGCAATGGTACCTTCTCAGATACAGACTCAGCATCTTAAAGTGTTTTATTGGATTGCTTTGTTTGTGTGGGCAAGCTTCATATTTACTCTTTCTCATCAATCCACATTGCCCGGGCCGGCGGAGCCGACTTTTGATTTCATTTTCAAAAAGCTGGCCCACATCACTGTGTACGCTATCTTTTATTGGCTAACTTTAAGTGCATTGACTACAACTTATCCCAAAGCTACAAAAAACTGGTTTGTCGCCTTTGTCATTACGCTTCTCTATGCTATCAGTGACGAATATCACCAAAGTTTTATTATTGGTAGGACAGCAGCTCTCCGTGACATTGGTTTTGATTTAATTGGTGCTACTATCGCTTTTCTGCGGTGGCACCGCTATATTTAGCATCACACTCAAATAGTCAAGTATTTTATATGACTCTAAAGTATAGTAAAATAGTCTTGCGTAATTCATTACACATAATTATTAGTTTCAATTTTATAATTACAATTAATTAACTTGAACTGAAAGGAAAGCAATGAATAAATCACAGTTGATAAATGTAGTCGCTAAAGATGCCCACCTCACAAAAAGAGCTGCCGCTGATGCTGTTGACACTATCTTTAATGAAATCACTCGACAACTTTCAAAGGGACAACAAGTGAGTTTGTCAGGCTTTGGTAGTTTTGAAAGAATCTGGGTAG
>Ga0163154_10002148_pt1 | contig 29214 bp, 28 predicted proteins | sample OliLakLV19MP9P1_FD_148649 | JGI IMG/M metagenome (GOLD analysis project Ga0163154, IMG submission 148649) | Freshwater microbial mat bacterial communities from Lake Vanda, McMurdo Dry Valleys, Antarctica - Oligotrophic Lake LV.19.MP9.P1 | ecosystem: Environmental > Aquatic > Freshwater > Lake >... | reverse complement strand
CCGCCGACTGGGTGATCGCCCTCGGGGCCGAGGTCGATCACCCAGTCGGCGGTCTTGATCACCTCCAGATTGTGCTCGATCACCGCCACGGTGTTGCCCGCATCGACCAGCTCGTGCAGCACCTCCAAGAGCTTCGCCACATCGTGGAAATGCAGCCCCGTCGTCGGCTCGTCGAGGATGTACAGCGTCCGCCCGGTCGCGCGCTTGCTCAGCTCCTTCGACAGCTTGATGCGCTGCGCCTCGCCGCCCGACAGCGTCGTCGCCTGCTGCCCTACCTTGATGTATGACAGCCCGACCCGCGCCAGCGTCGCCATCTTTTCGCGCACGGCTGGCACGGCCTTGAAGAAGTCCGCCGCCTCCTCCACCGTCATGTCGAGCACGTCGGCGATGGATTTGTTCTTGAACTTCACCTCCAGCGTCTCGCGGTTGTAGCGGCGGCCCTTGCAGATGTCGCAGGTGACGTAAACATCGGGCAGGAAGTGCATCTCGATTTTGATGACGCCGTCGCCCTGGCACGCCTCGCAGCGCCCGCCCTTCACGTTGAAGCTGAACCGCCCCGGCTGGTAGCCGCGCGCCTTCGCCTCCGGCAGGCCGGCAAACCACTCGCGGATGGGCGTGAACGCGCCGGTATAGGTTGCGGGGTTGGAGCGCGGCGTGCGGCCGATGGGCGACTGGTCGATGTCGATGACCTTGTCGAGATGCTCCAGCCCCTGAATGTCGTCGAAATGCGAGGGCGCCTCGCGCGCGCCGTTCAGCCGCCGGGCGACGGCCTTGTAGACCGTCTCGATCAGCAGCGTGGACTTGCCGCCGCCGGACACGCCCGTCACCGCCGTCATCGCGCCGAGCGGAATATCCGCCGTCACGTTTTTCAGGTTGTTGCCCGTCGCGCCGGTCACGCGCAGATGCTTCTGCTTGGTGGTGATACGCCGGGTGCGCGGCACAGCCACCTCGCGCGCGCCGCTCAGATATTGCCCGGTGAGGCTGTCGGGGTGCGCCAAAATCTGCGCTGGCGTGCCCTCCGCGATGATCCGCCCGCCATGCACGCCCGCGCCGGGGCCGATGTCCACCACGTGGTCGGCCTGCATGATGGCGTCCTCGTCATGCTCGACGACGATCACCGTATTGCCGAGGTCGCGCAAGTGCCGCAGCGTGTCGAGCAGCCGCGCATTATCACGCTGGTGCAGGCCAATAGACGGCTCATCCAACACATAGAGCACACCGGTGAGCCCCGAGCCGATCTGCGACGCCAACCGGATACGCTGGCTCTCGCCGCCCGACAGCGTGCCGGAGTTGCGCGACAACGCCAGATAATCCAACCCCACATCGTTGAGGAATTTCAGCCGGTCGCGGATTTCCTTGAGGATGCGGGTTGCGATCTCGTTCTGCTTGCCCGTCAGCTTGGCGGGCAGCGCGTCGAACCAGGCGCCCGCGCGGCGGATCGAGAGCTGCGACACCTCCGCCACATGCAGCCTGTCGATCTTTACCGCCAGCGCCTGCGGCTTTAAGCGCATCCCGCCGCAAGCCTCGCACGGGTGATCCGACTGAAAGCGCGACAGCTCCTCGCGTACCCACGCCGAATCCGTTTCCTTCCACCGCCGCTCGATATTGGTGACCACGCCCTCGAACGGCTTTTCCGTCTCGTATGAACGCATCCCGTCGTCATAAACGAACTTCACCGGCTCGGCACCCGTGCCAAACAGAATGGCGTTCTGCACCGCCTCCGGCAGCGTACTCCACGGCTTGTTCATCGACACTTTGTAATGCTTGGCGAGCGCCTGCAGCGTCTGCGTGTAATACGGCGAGGTGTTCCCCGTTCTCGCCCACGGAGCAATCGCGCCTTTCTGCATCGCCAGCGAAGGATCGGGCACCACAAGCGCCGCCTCGAACTGCAGCTCGGTGCCAAGGCCATCGCATTTCGGGCAGGCGCCATAGGGGTTGTTGAACGAAAACAGCCGCGGCTCGATCTCTTCGATGGTGAAGCCGCTTACTGGGCAGGCGAATTTTGCGGAAAACGTAATCCGCTCGTGTGTTTCGTTCTTGTTTTTGAGGGTGCCCGCCTTCTCGGCGCGAAGCTTTTCCTCGGCCTTTAGCGCCTTCACTTCCCGCTGATCCCCGTCATGGCCGGTCTTGACCCGGCCATCCAGCTCTTCTCCCTCATCCGCCGCCGTGGATTGCCTAGTCAAGCCCGCCGATGACGATGCGGCGCGGGACAGCGAACGCTTGCCTCGCCCTTTTCCTTCTTCCCCCTCTCCCGTTGGGACAGGGCCGTTGTGAGGGGGCGCTGCGCCCAGCGGCTTGTCGGCGAACTCGGCAATGGCGAGGCCATCCGCCAGCTCCAGCGCCGTCTCGAAGCTATCGGCGAGGCGGGTGGCCAAATCGGCTTTCACCACTACACGATCAACCACCACGTCGATATCGTGCTTTAACTTCTTGTCGAGCGCGGGCGCCTCGGCGATTTCATAAAATTTACCGTCGATCTTCACGCGCTGGAAGCCGCGTTTCATCCACTCGGCCAGCTCCTTCTTATACTCCCCCTTGCGGCCGCGAATAACCGGCGCGAGCAAATACAGCCGCGACCCCTCCGGCAATTCCAACACCCGGTCAACCATCTGGCTCACCGTCTGGCTCTCGATCGGCAGTCCGGTCGCGGGCGAATACGGCACCCCGACGCGCGCCCAGAGCAGCCGCATATAATCGTAAATCTCGGTGACGGTGGCGACAGTCGAGCGCGGGTTGCGGCTCGTAGTCTTCTGCTCGATGGAGATGGCGGGAGACAATCCCTCGATCAGGTCCACGTCGGGCTTCTGCTGCATCTCCAAAAATTGGCGCGCATAGGCCGACAGGCTTTCCACATAGCGTCGCTGCCCCTCGGCGTAGATCGTGTCGAAGGCGAGGCTGGATTTGCCAGAGCCGGACAGGCCGGTGATGACGACAAGCTTCTCGCGCGGAATGTCGAGCGAGATGTTTTTGAGGTTGTGCTCGCGCGCGCCGCGCACGGATATGTATTTGGAGGTCATGATTTTTGTAGGTGATACCCCAGTGACTAGTCGATTTCACTAAGCTTTTTTCTGACTAAAAACGCGACAAATGCGGTGCAGGCGCTAAACATGAACAGTGCTTCCTCGCGGCCAACTTTCTCATTTTCTGAGTCAAACATTGCGTGGCGAATTCCGTGCTCAGAATTTGTGTAGGCATACAGCTTCTCAAATGCGCTTTTCATAGTTGTATGAATTGGCTTGGTTTTTTGAAGGTGCGCCAATCCATCGCTTAAGGTTGCGTCTTCCTTTCCGGTCATGAATTTTAAGACGCTCTCTACGGCGTGAATTGATTCGCGAACGGAATTTTTAAATTGCCCTGCCGATATTTCTACGCTCGCGTTTCGTAAATGAGCATATGCTGCTTCGTAAGCCGAGGCAGCTATGTCGGCCAGATCGTTAGTTACGCAGTTGCGTTCCTCTGGCGAGGCCAACGGGAAAATAGTGTTATCAATCACGCCATATGTTGTGCGTTTATCCGTTAAAATCTCAATTAAGCTGGACTTAAAATCGCTTGGAATGTCTCTGTCACGCAAGTTAACCTGTATCGCTTCTAAAATAACAACAGGGTCTCCACACAGAAAAAGGCTTTTTAAATTCTTCGAGACATTTTCAGGATTTTTGGACTGGTTAATAGCATCATCTATGGGTTGTTTTAGAACACTCTTCATTATATTTAGTGAAAAATTAAATCCGGCCCCATATAACTTGATGGATTCACGAAAGTTTGAATGCGTATATTGCGCCAAAAATACATAAACTACTTCCCACAAAGATAGGCGCATTTCCTCGTCAATTTCAAGGTACATTAGTTGCCGCGGCAGCGGTTCTTTTCCCTCGGCTTGTCGAAAAGTAAGTTTCTTACGTGTTTCGAGATCGATCACTCTGTCGGCCATTTTTTGTTCCAGCTAATATCTTAGTCGTATCAACGTCGAAAGTTGCATTAGTTACCGACTTTAGTTTGTAACGCGAGGCTCGACTTGCCCGAGCCGGACAGCCGGGTAATGACGACTAGCTTCTCGCGCGGGATGTCGAGCGAGATGTTCTTGAGGTTGTGCTCGCGCGCGCCGCGCACGGAAATGAATTTCGAGGTCATGAAAGTGTTGTAAAGCGGTCGCAGCCCACCCGCAAGCCGCGCTACAATTTGGCGAACAACAGTTAGGCAGACTTGTAAGCTTCGACGCGGACATTTTGCGCGCAGGCGCGCGCTTGCGCGAGATCATAAGCGAGTTGCATCCGCATGAGATGCTCCATTTTCGGCCCGAACGCCTTTTCCACGCGAAGCGCCATCTCCGCCGTGAGCGAGGTACGGCCGTTGAGCATGTTCGAGAGTGCCTGTCTCGTGACGCCTAGCGCCTTTGCCGCCTGGCTTACATTGAGGCCAAGCGGGGCCAACACATCCTCCCGGATGATTTCGCCAGGGTGGCAGGGGTTTCTCATCGGCATCGCAAGTGTCCTCAGTGATAGTCAATCAGATCGACATCGAAAGCGTTCTCATCCTCGAAGCTAAAGATGAGCCACCAATTGACGGCTAACATGGCAGTTCAGACTGGCGTGCATAGGCCGACAAGCTTTTCTACTTAGCGGCGCTGCTCCCTCCGCGTAGATCCTGTCGAACGAAGCGACGACTTGCCGGAACCCGAAAGACCGGTGATGACGAAGAGGTTCGCGCGCAGGATGTCGAGCGAGATATTTCTAGATGTGCTCGCGCGCGCCGCGCACGGCGATAAATTTGGAGGTCATGGCGCTGTTGTACGACGGCTGCCGCTCGCCCTCAAGCAGGAAGCAAAATTATGTTTCAGATTGCCCACCCCCTCTGTTGCTATTGACAGGTATGGCGCTCGTTGGCGACATAAGCCCTGTTTCTAGCCGAGGAAGAGCAGTAAATGCCGGGACGGCTTGCCACGGGACGAATTTATACTTGACTATAAGGCATCGCGCCGAGAAGCACGAATGCTGAGGCTCCACAAGGGGAACACGTATGAGATACTGGCTTGCAACTCTGCCAGCGCTGGTTGGCCTGATACTGGTTATGAACGAGGCTGTCGCCCAAGAGACCTGGGGTGGCATTCATCCAACGTTTGAAAGCGACCTTAGACAGAAGACCGACGAGGAAGAAGCCCGGCGCGCGGAGCGACGCAAGTCCTTTAAGCCGGTTGTCTATCCCGCGTTCATGAATGGAGGCGACCGTCCAGATATCAAGCCCGCCGAACCGCCGATCGTGTATTTCGATCGGAACGAAGACGCTGGCTCCATGATCGTCGACACCGAGCGCCGCAAGCTTTATTTCGTTCTCTCCGGCAAACGGGCTTATGAGTATCCGATCTCGGTTGGCCGCGACGGCTTTACCTGGTCTGGAACGGAGCGCATCACACGCATCGCCGCATGGCCATCCTGGACGCCGCCGCCGGAGATGCGTGAGCGTCTGCCGGGTCTGCCCGTCACCGTTACAGGGGGCTTGCGCAACCCGCAAGGCGCGCGGGCGCTTTATCTCGGCAGTACGATCTACCGCATCCACGGAACCAACAACGACCGCACCGTCGGGCGGAACAATTCGTCCGGGTGCTTTCGCCTGACGAACGAACATGTCGTGCATCTGGCCTCCATTGCGAAGGTCGGCGCGAAGGTGACGGTGCTGCCGTCATATGCGGGCGGTGTCAGCCAGAACGCCCCGCTGTCGTCGCTGTTCAGCTTTTGGCCTGCGGACGAGGCGCAAACCCCGGCGAAGGAAAAACGAAAACCGGTCGTCGTGAAGGGTGCCTCGGCGCCGGCTGCGAAAATAAATGCGCCTGCCGCCTCCGCAAAAAAGGCGGCTGAATAAATGACGGGTTTCTCGCGCGGAATGTCGAGCGAGATGTTTTTTCAGGTTGTGCTCGCGCGCCCCTCGCACCGATATGAATTTGGATGTCAACGTGTTAAATTTTCTCTGGCTTTCTGGTTGTATCGAAGCCGCATCTTGCCAATTTGCACTTACATTTTAGAGTAGATGGATCGCCGCATGAAGACTTAAGCTGTTTATGACCTACGCATTTTCCGCTTTGCTTCCGGAAGCCCGGTCCACCCCGGCAGCTACAGCCATAACAACGAACATTTACGGGGGGGTGCGTCTGCCAGGGCATGCCCGAAGGTCGCTGTCCCAGTAGGGTTCAATAAGATCACCAGCGTCACTAGCTACAGTTGTTTTCTCATAGAGAATATTTGCATAAGCCATTCCAGTGATCGGACAATTTCACGGCTGCAAAGGAAGCGTAAGCCTTACGCTTTCCTCTCCACGGTTGGGGAGTGAGTTGATTTTACTACTCGCGGCTGCAATGGATAGCTATCATAAGGCCGCGCGTCAAGTTTGTCGCCGCAATCCCCGACCTGCTTGAGAAAGATATACCTGAAATAGCGAAAGAAATGGTATCTTAATAGTGAAGCTAATTGTGGGGCTGACAATAGTCTCCGCCAAGTCCTAAGCGCGATTCATTTAGCGCAGCGCCCAAAGCGCGGACGCGAAGAGGGATGGCATGTCTTGCAAATTTATAACGCCAACCATACACGGTTATCTCGACTATATTGTCGCAGGCTGTCTTATCGCCTTACCGTTCATTTTAGGGTTATAGCCGCTTGTGACCAATATCTCCGTCGCGGCCGGCATTTCGGCCATAGTGCTAAGCGTGCTGACCGACTATCGTTTTGGCATCATCAAACTCATTCCGTTTCGGGTTCATCTGATCATAGACAGCATTCTCGGCGTAGCATTTTTACTCGTGCCGACCATTTTAGGGCTGAGCGGCATCGACGCCTGGTATTCGTACGCGAACGCCGTAGGGGTACTTTTAGTCGTGTTGTTTGGCCAGACGACCAATAATGACTTATTCACGAACCGCTCCACGGGTTGAGTAAGACTGCGTCGGTTTTAACAAAATCCCGAGTGTTGCGGGTTACGACGGCAAGGCCGTGGACAATGGCGGTCGCGGCGATAATCGTATCGATGACGGGCGAGGAGCGCTTGCCGCTCAACTCTCCCCACAGCCGTCCTACCCGCATGTCGACATTAAGGATATGGTCGGCAAAATTGTGCTGGATAACGATGGCCCAGGCGGCGATCTCGTCCGCCGCGCCCTTGTCGGTCAGCCGCTTCTTGGCGACTCCCTTGTGGATCTCGCCGACGGTCAGCACGCTGATAAACAATTGCGAAGGGTCGGCCTTCTCCAGAAACGCCATCACGCCCGAGTCTGCGCGCTTTTTGCGGCTTTCCGATAGCACGCAGGTATCGAGTAGGAAACCCGGCATTAAAAGTCTGCGTCGCGGCCGGTGTCGGCGTCCCGCTCGATGTCGAAGTCATCCACTTTCGGGCCGCCGAGCAAATGCGCCTTGAAGCCCGCATACCGCGCCGTCAGCCTCCGGTAATCGTCGATGGAAAGCACGACGGCGCGCTCTGCCCCGTGCCGCGTAATGGTTTGCGGCCCTTCGCGGTCTGCACATTCAATAAGCTCGCTAAAGCGAGTTTTTGCGTCCTGAACTTGCCAGTTTGCCATCACATCCTTCCTAGTCTGACTATAATTTAGGGAAGTCTGACCAGAAAGTAAAGACATCAAAGAAGCCGTCCGATGAATATCTTGCGGCCCTGGTAAAAACCTTCGGGCATGATTCTAAACGCTTATTTATCCGGCAGAACACGGTTGCCTGTAATAGCCAACTTATCCGCGTCTTTTGCGAGGAAATCGCTGCCGTTGCCATCAGCTATGCGTACTCCGCACACATCGGGGCACGGCTCGGTAACGGTTGCGCCGGGTGCAACTTTGTGGACGACTTCCACAGCGCCTTTATCGACTGTGACCGCGTGCTCTGCTTTATCGCGGTTTGTGACACTAAGAGCGAGTGCAGAAGAGACAGACAGTATCGTCAAAATGCTCAGGCTAATTAGCGTTTTCATGATGTGGTCCCCAAAAAAGATTCCTCTTATCAGGTGGGAATTATGATTGATAGGCCTCCGTTCAAGGCGCTTACCTAATATTAAGAAGAATATAAAAACCTGCTTTGGGTTTCCACGCGCAACTTCATGTCAGGAACAAAGAGTCTAAAACTCGCAGAGGCTCTGCTGAGGGTGATACAGGCGTTAGTTTGGGCGTCTTTGGGAAACGCGCGTTTAATCAGGGCGCTAAGTTTTAATGATTCGTCTGGTTTTAAGCACGGCGGGTTCTAGCTTGTTTATTCGGGGATAACGATTTCGACCTGCTTGGGCTCGCCCGCGTTGATGGCGAAGTCCATCGCATAGTCGAGGCCTTCATGGTTGGCGGTAACGCGATATGCACCGGGCGCTAGAATATGGGCCGGGAATGCGCCCGCGCTCTCCTTTATTAACTCTCCCGCCGATGTCTGGATCGTCCATTTCGTATCGGCAAGCGCTTCAGCGCCCGCGCGCCTAACAAGCCGGAAGCTCGCTTTGGCCGCGTCATGCTTCACGATCGCTTCCGTCAATTTGCCTGGCTCGATGATAATATCGGACTCGATGCGCGCGTTGCCGTCGCCGTATACGCTGACGATATGATAATAGCCGCTATTCAGGCGCAAAATAACGCCCGTCCGCACGTTCTCAACCACACGCTCGCGGTTGCCGAACTGATCGGTAGCCTCAGACAAAATCTCGAAACGAAGCTGATTGTCGGCAATGGTCTGGCCGTTTAACAACAAAGCGCCAAGTCGCAATCCCCCGGCGTTAAGAATAAAGGCGTCGGCCAACGATTGACCGGGCCATACTGCGAGCTTTTTGGTCAAGTTTGCGCGTCCGTAAGCGGCGCTTACCAGGTACTCGCCGGGCGCCATGACGAAGGCGGGTTGGGCATCTGTCAACGTCTGCATGAGCTTATAAGTGCCGTCTTCGCCGGGCTCTCCGGCAAAGACACGCCACTTGACGCCGCTGTTGATGGGCGGGCTGCCCTGCGCCAGATGTGCGGCGAGCGTTACACGTCCGGGCGCGCCTTCGACCGGAGGTGCGGCGCGAGGCTGCGATGCCCCATCAGCAGGGCTCAGCAAGCTGTTATCCCCGCCGTTCAAAGGCGATATTTGTGACTGCGGCCCTGCTCTTGAGACCGCAAATGGGCGGGGAGACGCGGCAATCGCCTGTGCTAGACCAGCCTCCAGTTCGGCCGCCGTGGCGGCGGGCAAAAACAGCCCGCCCGTTGTTTGCGCAATGCAGGAGAGCCCGGCGAGCGTATCCTTGGCGCGCGCGTCGAACGCCAGCACGCTGATTTTCACGCCCGGCAACTCGGCCTTTAGCGCGGCGGCGGCGGCACAGGGGTCGCCTTTGCAGTTATCGAGGCCGTCCGCGATCAGAATGACGGAGCCGGAAGGTTGGGCGGGTGAAAACAGGCTTTTCGCCCGCTCAATGGCGGCTGCGATAGGGGCGGAGCCTTTGGGCTTTATGCCCCCGACCGCCTGCGCATAGGTTGCATCGACCGGCCCCATGGTTTTGAGTGTTTGAATGTCGTCGCAGCCAGCGGATTTAGCGGCGCCGAATGCGATCACGGCGGATGGCAGCCGACCCTCGTTCTGGGTAAACGTGCGGCCCAGAACATCGCGCATGATGACCGTTTTGTTCACACCGTTGATCTGTCCCCACATGCTGTGAGAGGAGTCGAGGATAAACACGGTCTGCGCGGATGCTGCGTCAGCGAAGAGCTGGAACGCGAGGATAATCAGGGCAATCACTCGTGCGGAGGTGGGCATCGCGGAAACTCTTGAAAGCGTTTTCATGGTGACCGAGTAATCACGCTACTTCGTCGTAATTTCGACGGTTTTGGACTCGTTATCGGCAACCTCGAAATCACCCGTGAAATCTTTGCTGCCATACTGCGCGGTCGCCCGGTATTTGCCCGATTTCAGCACGAGTTGCGGCAAAGCCTGTGTGGTGGTCAGCACAACTGCGCCCGCTTCATCACTTAGCGACCATCGCACGCGGGCAAGAGGCAGTCCGCCTGGTTTAGCAACCAAAGTCAGCTTCACCTCGCCCGCGCGCTGTTCAATGACAAGTTCGCGGTTTTCGCCAGGCGATAGGCTAATTTCGGCGGCCTGCACCGCATTTTGATAGCCGTATTTGCTTTCGATCCGGTAGCGGCCGCTGCGCAGGAATATTTCGCGGTTGAGGCTGGCGTAACGTCCAATCTCTTCCGTCGCTTCGACGCCGTCACGGTTGAGTTTGTATAGCGTGTATTGAATGTCGCGTGTCAGCGGCGCTGTCTGCCCAGCCAGTTTTGAGGAAAGTTTCAGCCCCGCGCCATCCATAACGAAATTAGCCTCGCTTTTCTGGTCGGCTGCGACCGTCACGATCTTTTCCGCCTTCGCCAGATCGTATTGCGCGACGACCCGATATTTGCCGCTGGCGAGTTGAAATAGTGGCTCGGGAGACGCAGAACGGGCGATCTCGCGCCCATCTTTGTCCTCACCACTGTAGATGTAATAAAAAACCTGCTGCATCACGGGCCCGCCAGGCTTTATGCGCGCCTCTACCTTCAGCAGGCCAGAGTTCATGACCAAAGCAGCGCGTGCGGTATTGCCCGCCTCAACCGAAACCGATGTCTGAGCCTCGGCAAGGCCATGCTGGGCGACAATCCGGTAGCGGCCCGCAGGAACGTGGAAGACTGCGTCTGACCGGCTCGACCTGCCAATTTCGCGCGGTTTGCCCGGCTCATCCGCATAGAGGATGTAAAACATTTGATCGAGAGGCGCGCCCCCAGCCTTGGCGACTGCCTGCGCTTCGATGGCTCCCGCATCGAGCGTCACTGTGGCGTCCACAGGCGCGCCCGACGTTACGTCGATATCCAGACCCTTGGACACAAAGCCATATGCGGCGTGAACGTAATATCGGCCTGGGGCGAGTGTTGTGCTTGGTTCTGCGCCCGCGCCAGTCCAGACCGGTTTTGCGCCGTCATAATCTGCAACCGTTTTGGCCCCGGTTTTTGCAGCAAACACGCGCCATGCTACGCCCTGCCGCAGCGGCGACGATCCAGCGGAGAGAATGGCGCGCATCACCACGTTCGGTTCAAGCTTTGGGGCAATCGCGGCGGTTTGCGCGCTCGGATTGCGCTCCGGCAACGGTGGAGTTTCAAATATCGGTGCGTCGGCGGCGTTGGCCTGAGGCGTGGGGAGTGCTGCATCCTCCGGCGCGATAGACGGTTTATCCCGCTGCAGCGCGGCGATCAGTTGGGGGAGGACGCTGGCAGCGTCTGCCGCCTCGGCGTACATGCCCCCGGTCTGGTCGGCGATGCATTGCAAGCGCCCGCGCTCGGTTTTGGCTGGCGATAACGCCACAACATGAACGGGCACGCCGGGATTTGCGATCTGGAACGCCTTCGCCGCCGCGCATGCGTCCTCGGCACAATCATCGGCGCTGCCCGCGACCAGCACGATGGCTTTTTGTCCAGCGCCCGCCTGCGCTTTCAGCAACTCGGCCGCGCGAGCCATGGCGGCGATCTGCGGCGCGCGGCCACCCTTGGGTTGCAACTTTTGCAATGAATTTTTCAGTGCGGGGCGCGCATCTGCAACTCGCGAGAGCGGCGTCAGATCGCTGACATCCTCGCATTTGCGTGGCGGCGCTTCGCCATACGCAATCAAACCGGCCATCTCCTCTGGCGGCAAAACGTCGAGTGCTTTCAAGGCGGCGTCGCGGAAGGGCGACAAACTTGCGCCCCCCTTGATCCGGCCCGTCATGGCGCGTGAGGCGGGCGCGATTATGATTGTGGCTTTATCGCTTGCGGCTGCTGGCTCAGACGTGAGCACGGCGAGGACCGCCGCGCATATTAAAACATTCAGCTTTTTCATTTGCCGAAGCATCGAAACAATCCCATATCGCCAGTGCACCACCGCAGCCGAATCGGCTTGCCGATGTAGCAGACCTGCTTTAAGCGGAAGCCCTCAACGTAATCAAGGACGACGCCATGGTTGCCGGACTTCAAGTTGTAAATACACATGATGACGTTGTGGACGCTAACACCAACCAGGCCGTGTTGAAACATTTGCTTGCGCGGCGGTCGGTCTCCGCTAACAGCTTGCTGGAGCCGGGGCCGAACGCAAGCGAGCTTGACAATATGCTCACGGCAGCAGCGCGCGTGCCTGACCATAAAAAGCTCGCGCCATGGCGTTTCATCGTTTTCGAGGGGGATGCGAGAGCGCGGTTTGGCGAGACGCTTGCGTCAATTTTTACCGCAGATGAACCGGAAGTGTCCCATGCCCGGCTCGAGATGGAGCGCAATCGGTTCACTCGCGCGCCACTGGTCGTGGCGGTCATTGCGCGTCACACGCCGCACCCCGCCGCCCCGGAATGGGAGCAGACACTGTCGGCAGGCGCCGTGTGCCTGAATCTGCTGCACGCCGCCGCGGCGCTGGGATATGCCGGAAACTGGATTACGGAATGGTGCGCCTACAACTCAAATGTTTACTATGCGCTTGGGTTGGCGGAAAATGAGCGCGTCGCGGGTTTCGTTTATATCGGGACGGCCAAGGACAAACCGGCTGAACGCGAGCGTCCAGACCTCGCCGCCATTGTCACCAGGTGGACGGGCGCTTGAACGCGCAATTCAGAAAGGTTTGATTTTGTTTTACAACGCACTCGCCAATGCGCATGGATTGCGGCACGACCCGTTCAAGGCGCTCGTCGCGCCACGCCCAATAGGATGGATCTCCACGTTAAGCCGCACCGGCACGGTTAATCTCGCGCCCTACAGCTTTTTCAACGCTGTCGGAACCGATCCGCACTACGTCATGTTCGCGTCCGGCGGGCGCAAGGACAGCCAGCGCAACGCGGAGGAGACGGGCGAGTTCGTCTGTTCGCTCGCCACTTACGACCTGCGCCGCGAAGTGCACCAAACCGGCGCCGCCGTGCCTCCCGATGTCGATGAGATGCAGCTCGTGGGACTTACGCCCGCCGCATCCGCGTTCGTGAAGCCACCGCGCGTGAAAGAATCGCCGGTGGCGCTGGAATGCCGGTATCATTATACTGTGCAGCTTCCCGGGCGCGATGGGGGGCCGGGAGATTACTCGATGGTCATAGGCCTTGTGGTCGGCGTCTATATCGCGGATGAGGTCATCTCGGGCGGCATCGTCGATATACGCAAGCTACGCCCACTCGCGCGCCTGGGCTATGCCGACTACTCAGTTGTCGACGACGTTTTTGTCATGCAGCGCACCTAACCGCGCGCAGGTTGCTGGCGTCCGTTTTTATGAGGCGCAGCCCGTTTCATGACATTCTGCGCATGCTGCAGATCGGCGCGGTAATACATGCGGCCCTGGAGGGCGATGGCGCCGGGCGAGCCTTCAGCCTCGAACGCTGCAATGATGGCGCTGGCGTTCTGGATTTGCGGGATGGTGGGCGTGAAAGCCTCGTTTATGATCGGGACTTGCGAGGGATGCACCGCAAATTTGGCGGTGAAGCCATCGCGGGTGGCCTCAAGGCATTCGCGCGCCAGACCGCCTGAATTGCGAAAATCTCCGTAAATGCAGTCAATCGCCTGCACCTCCGCTGCATGCGCGGTGATGATGCACAAGCTACGCGCTAGCGCGTAAGGCGCCGTGATATGCCCGTGGCTGTCGCGGCTAGAGGCGGCGCCCAGCGCGGTGCGCAACGTGCTTTTCCCCCATCCGAGGCCCATAAGACGCGACGTCGCCGTGGTGAACGACTGCATGGATAATAGCGCGTTCGGCGTATCGGTTGTCATCGCTATAACTCGAACGCCGCCGTTTTTCAGACCTGCATAACGCTCAAGCACGTCGATCTGCTTTGAGAGCCGGATGACATCGGCGCCGCATTTGGGTTTCGGCAAAATAACGGCGTCCGGACGTTCAGGCACGACGCTCGACAAATCCTCGATGCAAAAGCCGCTGTCCAGATCGTTCAGGCGCACGAAGAGGCGGGGCCGCGACGAACTTCTCGAAAATTCGGCAAGAAAAGTAGCGGCCTCCCGGCGGGCTTCGGCTTTCGAGGACGGCGCGATGGAGTTCTCCAGATCGATGACCAGCGCATCTGCGCCGCAGTTCAGCCCGGCTTCTAGCTTGCGGGCGTCAAGCGCCGGAACGATCAATAACGACCTTATGGGAATGTCGTGAATTCAAATCTCCTACCGTCATCACCTCTTCATCCCGTTAGATGAGCAAAATATATGCCACCTTAGAACCGGAATTGCTCAGCTAGGATGCGCTCGTCCAGCGCGTGATGCGGGTCGAACAGCAGTTTGAGGCTGATGTCCGGCGCCTCCGCCACGTCCACACAAACCACGTTGCGGAACTCGGTGTGATCTGCGACGGCGTTGACCGGGCGCTTTGAAGCCTCCAGCGCCTCGAAACGGACGCTGGCATTGTTGGGGATGAGCGCGCCGCGCCAGCGCCGGGGGCGGAAAGGGCTGATCGGCGTCAGCGCCAACAGCGGTGATTTTACAGGTAAGATCGGGCCGCCGACGGATAGGTTATAGGCCGTGCTGCCCGCAGGCGTCGCGACAAGCGCGCCGTCGCAGATCAGCTCCTCCAGTCGCACCTGATCGTCGACAGAGATGCGCAGCCGCGCCGCTTGGAAGGTTTGCCGGAACACCGACACCTCGTTAATCGCCAGCGCCTCCATGATATAGCCGAGGCTATCGCTGGCGCGCATTTTCAGCGGGTGGATAATGCTCAATTTGGCCTGCCGAAGCCTTTCGTGCAGGCCGGCCTCCTGATACTCGTTCATCAAAAAGCCGACGGAGCCGCGATTCATGCCGTAAATCGGAATGTGCCCGCCCATAAATTGGTGCAAGGTTTGCAGCATAAGGCCATCGCCGCCTAGTGCGACGATTACCTCGGCGTCGCCAGCATCGCACGTTCCATAAAGGCGCGTCAGTCGCGCTTTGGCCAGCATCGCTTCGTCCGAGGTGCTGGCGACGAAGCAAATCCGCTGATAGTCTGCCTGCTGTTCCCCGCCGCCAGTCATCATCAATCCGTCTCCTTACAGTCGCCGCGCGGCGTACACCAAAGGCATATCCGAATGAGCCAATCGTCCGAATGTCAGTCGTCCATCATTATGATCTACACAACGTTTGCGTCGAAAGCTGAAGCAAAAAAAGCGGGCGCAGACCTGGTGGAGCGCAGGCTGGCGGCTTGCGTGAACATTTTTCCCCCTATGACATCAATTTACGAGTGGGAGGGAGAGGTGCAAACCACGCGCGAGGCGGCGATGATCGTCAAGACGGTTTTCGGTTTGCAGAATGCGGTTTACACGGCGTTAAAGGCCACTCATCCATACTCGATACCAGCATTTGTTGTTTATCCCGCCTCGGCAAGCTCGGTTGAGTTCGAGGCGTGGGTAAAACAGCAAACGCAGTCACCGCCAAAAGGAGTATGACGCGCCACTCAACCCTTTGAGCGCGTTTTTGCTGTCGCGCCCACTTGGCGTATGTCCGCAATCTGGACTATAGCTTTTGTTGTTCGGGGCAAATTCAGAGAGCGCATGCCTGAAATTATGAAAAAACTGTCTTGGCTGGGGCTGCTGGCTGTCTTTTGTATCGGAATGCCGGGCCTTTTCGCTTACGCTGAAAATGGCGAAGGCGAGCAGAAGGAAACGGTTGTCAACGCTGTCGAGCCGGAAACCGCCGTGCCTCAGGCGCCCGGCCTCACACAGGGGCCTGAGGGCGAAGTCCGCGAAATTTCGCTGCGCCATGTGTGGACGAAGGAAACGCTAACCGCAGTTTATAAAATCAATGGCGAGTTTCGGCCCGAGGCCCTCGGAAAGATCAATTACTTACTGCGCGATTACCGCTGTGAACGGACAATTGATGTCGATTTAAAGCTCATAGACTTGATGTGGGAGCTTAATAACGAACTGGGGCGCACTGGCCCAATTGGAGTCGTGTCCGCTTATCGTTCGGAAGGATATAACGCATCGCTGTTGCGCGCGGGCCGCGTGGTTGACCCCCATAGTCAGCATATGTTTGGGCGTGCGGTAGATGTTGTGTTTCCAGGCGTATCTCTCCAGGCGCTTCGAGACGCGGCGGCGCGGCGTGGCATCGGAGGCGTAGGCCATTACCCGTTCTCCGGCCCGCCCTTTGTGCATCTCGACACTGGCCCGGTGCGGCGTTGGGAGGAAATGCATCCGGCACAGCGGCGCTCGCTGCGGTTGCCGATACGGGCTCGCAGGCGTCTGCAGCTCAACTGTGATCTCAAAATGGCCGACGTGCTGAAATCCGTATCCGAGACCGAGGCGATCGCCGCACTTCCCGAGGGCGCCGCCAGCGTTTTGACGCCGAAGTTGCCCGGAAATGAAGTGGACACGTCCAATGCCGCAGCCGACATTCCCCTGCCGACATTGTCAAATTCGGATATAGCGCAGCGCCTTGCCCTTGCAATGGTTGAGAAATCAGCCTGCAAACCGGGTTCGAATCAGACCGGCCTAGCTCTGTGCGCAAAAGCGCCTCGCCGGGTGGCGGCAGGCGGGGCGACAATTGATAAAACCAGCGAATCATCGCTGCGGCGTTTGATTGGCGGCGCGGAGGCTATCAAAGGTTGCCGTAGCGCCGCATGCAACTCGAAACGCAAGGCAAAACAGAAATCGAAGGTTGCCGCGCGCACAGCCTTGCGCCGCCAGCGCGTCAGAATTGAGAAGAAAGGGAAGATTCGCGCCGTTGTTCGCAAACTGTCAGCGAAACGGTCGAGGCAAAAATCACGCCGTTGATGTGCGCAGGCCATTATCTGTGTGAAAACTGTGTGTAAAAAGCCTCTTTCCTGACCAAAACGCAGCAGCCAGATCGTTTTGGGGCAAAATTGAGGCATTTGCTGCTTAAAGCTGTTGCAAAACCAGCACGCGCTAGTGAGCAGCATGAAAATTCTACACATATTTCAACTGATTAACTCCAAATACAAGAAACTTGCAATCGCTTGCTCCAGCGCTCACTTTAGTTAGTGAGGTAGGAGCGGTTTCATGTTTTGGTCGAGAGCTTCCATTCGGTTTTTGTTATCCGCAACGTTGCTGTTCGCAGCGACGCTGAGCGCGAATGCGTGGACAGAGACTCCGCCAGTGGCACAACCGGGATCACAGCCTTCTGCGCAAATCGAGGGTGTTTCAGGTGTCTCCATTGAGCCTGGCTCGTCTGGCGCCGCTTTGAGCGATGGTCAAACGGAAATCAACATTCCAGGCGTCGGATCTATCGGTGTTTTGCCAAAACTGGATTTCGGGCTGGATTTGCTGTACGGGGCAAATTCTGAAGAAGCGGCTGAAAGCGCGCCCAAAAACGATGACGTTATCATTCGTGGCACGCTGAAACACCGTTTCTGAGATACATATCACGGCAAGCATGTTGAATAAGCGCCGTTTCGCAAGGGGCGGCGTTGTTGTTTCCGGACAGTCCAAGCGCGTGCCGGGACTTACAAAGGACGAAGCTATGCCGGCTGCAGCGATCTGGGCTGGGTTGGTGCATGCCTTTACGGCGTCGGGCGTCATCCCGGCGTTTTTCGCGCTGGTTGCGACGGCGAGGCATGATTATGCGGCGGCCTTTGCATGGCTTGGGCTGGCGTTCGTCATTGACGGCCTGGATGGCCCACTGGCGCGCTACGTCGGCACAAAGAAAAATCTCCCCCGATTTTGTGGCGAACGCCTCGATCTCGTCATCGATTATGTTACCTACGTCGTTGTGCCCGCCTTCATGATTTATGAAGCCGGACTTGTCCCCGCCGGTTGGAACGGCATTGCCGCTGCTTTAGCGCTTATTTCTGCGCTCTATCATTTCTCCGATACTGAAAGCAAAACCGAGGATGGATATTTCGTCGGTTTCCCGGCCATATGGAACCTCATTGTTTTCTACCTATTCGCGACGCCCATTTCCCAACCCGCAGCGCTGGCGGTTATCACGGTGCTAGCGGCGCTGACATTCATTCCTTTAAAATGGGTTCATCCGGTTCGGGTGAGGGAGTTGCGGCTTTTAACCTTTCTGGCGATGGCGGCGTGGACGGCAGCCGCCGTTATGGTCTTGGCGCAAGGCTTTCCGGGTTCCGGCGCCGCGCAAGGCGTCCTTATCGTCACGGGCCTATATTCGCTTGCCATCGGCTTCATCCGGTCGGCCCGAAGGTCTGCCGTATGATGCGAGCCGTGGTTTGCGAGGAAGTGCAGGTCTCACCAAGAAAACTATTGCGGCGCGTTCCTGGGCTGGTCTAATGCGCCCGAATTCAAGATTTTGCGAACAGCACGGGAAACGGCGCTATGATTGAATGGCTTATGGATCCGACGGTCTGGGCGGCTTTGCTCAGCTTGACCGCGCTGGAAATCGTGCTCGGCATCGATAACGTCGTTTTCCTCACCGTCATCACGGGGCACCTGCCGGAGGAGCAGGCTCGGCGCGCGCGTCAAATCGGCCTGTTCCTCGCGCTGCTCTTCCGCATTCTGCTGCTGTTCGCCATCACCTGGATAACCGGCCTTACCGCCGACATTCTGCCGTCGCTTCTGCCGGGCATATCATGGCGCGATGTCATCCTTATCGCCGGTGGCCTGTTCCTGATCGCCAAGGCGACGCAGGAAATGCATGGCGAGATGGAGGGCGATGCGCATGATGAGGAGACCGGAGCGGTAAAGGCGAGCTTTAACGCCGTCATCGGTCAAATTGTGCTAATCGACGCCATTTTCTCCATCGACTCCATTATCACGGCGGTCGGCATGGCCGACGACATCAAGGTGATGATCGCCGCAGTCATTATCGCGATCGCCGTTATGTATTTCGCCGCTGAAACGGTCAGCACATTTATCGAACGCCACCCGACGACCAAGATGCTAGCGCTGGCCTTCCTCTTGCTAATTGGTGTCGCGCTCGTCGCGGACGGCTTCAACTATCATATCGAACGGCAATACATCTATTTTGCCATCGGTTTTGCGCTGCTGGTGGAATTTTTCAATCTCCTGGCGATGCGGCGCAAGAAGGGCATCCTGTTAAGCAAGGGGTTAAAAACCCGTGTCGCCGCCTATCGCCGCCGTCAGAAAGCATCATCTGAAGCTTCGTGAGCGGGCAATCTGCCGGGGGCGCCTTGCTATCGCCGCTTCTCTGGTGGATATCAACGCGAAACGCGTGCAGTCCAGAGGACTATGTGAATGTTGGCTTTAAAAGCATTGATCAGCACGGCGTGCGCTATGCTGATGTTAGGGTTGGGCGTGTTGACGATCAACCAGCCTGCTGGCGCCGCCGAGGTGGCGACAGAGCATCAGGGGCTGGACGTTCTGGGAAATCTGGAGATTGCCGCAGGCAAATCGCTGAAAGCGGACGGAGTTGTCCTGCTTTTACATGACACGCTCGCCCATCACCGTATGGAGGTGATTTCGGCGCAACAGGACATCTTGAAAGAGCAGGGCGTCAATTCGCTCGCCATCACCTTGAGCCTGGGCCTCGACAAACGACGCGGCATGTATAACTGCAGCATCGAGCAGGATCACCGCCACGACGATGCGCTGGAGGAGATCGACACCTGGGTGGCGTGGCTAAAGGAAAAGGGCGCCTCCAGCATCACCTTGGGCGGGCACGGGCGTGGTGCGGCGCAGGCGGCGCTTTACGCCGGACGTAAGAACGACAAAGCTATCAAGCGTCTGGTGCTCATTTCGCCGCTGGCGCAAAGCTTCGACACCGCCGAGGCAGAGTATCAGGCCCGCTACCGGCGCCCATTGCGCGAGGTGCTCGTTCAGGCCGAGAAGTTCGTGTCTCAGGACGCAGCCGATGAGTTGCTGGAGGGCGCTGGCTTTCTGGAATGCCCCGCGCCCAAAGTCACTGCAGGCGCATTTTCTGATTATTACAGCGCAAGCCCGCGCTTTTTCACGCCGAACTTGATGGCTGGAGTAAAAATCCCGGCGCTGATCGTCGTTGGCGATCAGGATCGCTCGGCGGCGGAAATCATGGCGGCAATGCAAAGCCAGCCTTCAAAAAGCGCGACGCTGGCAACCATCCCCGGCGCGGATCACTTCTTCAGCGATCTGTTCGCCGATCAGCTTGCCGACCGCATCCGCGATTTCGTGAAAAAGGCTCCATCCCCGGCTGCCGCGCCAGCCGCGCAAACGCAAGCCCCGCCGGGTTAAAGTAACAGGCGTAGTCACGGGGTTAAAGCGAGGCGGGCGAGCTTTTCGTCGAAGGTTAAAAGGCAGAGACCGTGCACATGCGCAGTTGCAGCGATAATCGCGTCGGGAAGTTTGGCGCGCGTGCTGCGGCGGAACGAGATAGAGGCGGCTTCTACATCGTCGGATATGAGAGGGACGGTGCAATCTGCAAGAAAAGCTAAAATTCTCGTTTCCTCCGAACCTTCAAGGTTTGGAAAACTCAGTAGTTCGATGCGTGTAATGACGCTAACGGTCGTGTTGGCGGAGTTTGAGCCGACGCCATCGAGCAGATCGACAGACGTCTGTTCATCCTTCAACAGCGCAATCACAACATTGGTGTCAACGAGGAAAGCGAGATTACTCACGATCCCATTCCGCCCGCATCGCGCGCTAAATTTCGACAGTTAATGAACCACCGACCGATATTCCCGCCTGTCCTGAATTTTTCCCGGAAAAGTATGGAACTTGAAATGATATGTCAGTAAGAGGGATTGTTATGTCTTGATATGCTAGCCCTGCGCTAAATTGAACGCCGATTCCAAGGGCGACGTCCAAATTTAGCGATTCGCCAGTAAGGTCTAAAATGGAACTCTTGCTTACGCCATAGCCAATATTTGGAGTGTAAGGAAAGTATTTTGTCGATACACCTATACCGCCTCCGCCAGAATCAAATGTGTAAAAAAAACCATCAGTCTGAGCTACACCGAACCCTCTTGTAGCACCCCCTGGACCAAGGGAAACACCAAGGGAAACCGTCGCGTATCGTGTGCGCATAAGATATCTTTCTCTTTACTTTCAGCGGGCAGCAACGGGAAACAAGCAAGTGAATTGCAGTAAAGCGATAGTCAACATTACAAACGAAATTATAGTTCTAGGGAAGTTGCTCCCAAATGCATGATGCAACATAAACAAAAAACTCTTCTTCGTCACTGATTTTAAACTATATCTTTCTCTACTTGACAGAAAAACGTACAAGAATGTCAAAAATATATAAATGACTGGAAATAAAATTATACTTATCGGAAAAACGCGACACACGTACGGCTGTACAGCGATTCTGATGGAATCTACATAAGTATTGTAATTCCCTGAAACAGTAATCCATATAACTACTGCAAGCATTAACCAGTCAAGATATTTGCTTTTCATTCAATGAATCTATGACCTAGTATAATGAAAAACCGTCAGAACAAATTAGTTATGCGTCATTGACAACATTGTCTTCTGGTCTGTGCTTATACGCCTTCATTTTTACGTGTCGTCCCATGAAGACTACGTTCTGCAAATCCCTAACAAATGTAGGCAATACGCGGTTATCGCCTACGATATCGATAAGCCAGACAATATCTCCCGAGCGCCACTCGTCGGGGCGCAATCTGATCGGAATTGTATTGATTTCGAGGAGCTTGCGGTCTACGTCTTCCGATACTGATGCCCAAAACGCGGCAGCCACTGGTGTGGAACGACCGTTTGTATTCGCATCCATAGTCGCAAATTGGCCCAACATTATAGGTGGCACAATCAACCATTCGAGATCGGCCAACATATAGTGCTTATAACGTGGCGAGCGCATCAGGACTGACGTAATGCGCGCAAATGCAACTGCAAACCGTACTTCATCCGCCGAAGGATCAAGAGAACCTGATTTGTTGGTCTCCTGGGCGGATTAGTTACTGGCCGCGTTCGCTATGTCGGTGAGCGCTGCGCTTGAAAACGAATCAATTGGAGCGCCCTCATCTACCTTAAGGGCGCCAAGATTGTCATAAGCTTGGTCATAAAGGATACTTTTTGCAGGGGGTGAGAGAGTGTCCTCATTCTGCGCATGAGAACCAGCTTGTGTTTTGGACCGAAAAATCATTCCATGTATCCCTCGCTTACAATAAAATTATATCGCAATAATTGCGACGATGGCATGTCGATTTGCTTAATTTTTAAATATAAATTTCTCCCGTGTACTAGGTCACTTCTCGCGTATACATAATGCAAAATTTGGGAGTAGTACTTTTTAATACGCGTAACTCTTACGAATGTCCCATTGCTATGTCGGGCACAATTATCTTTCTCGAAACGCCCGCGCAAACTGATCCTGGAGCGGCTTAATGAGGTAGGAAACCACAGTTCGGTCCGTGGTTCTGATGTGGACGTCGGCCGGCATCCCCGGAAGCAGCTTCGCCTCGCGTCGCCCTCGAAAGACGGCGAGCCTTTTTAGAAGCCCGGCGAACTCCGACATTTTTCCAGGCGAGCTGGGCGCGGTTTGCGTTTTTGCTTCCAGGCTCACAACAAAATCCAGCACCTCTTGCGCGATAGTTGGCGGCGCATTTTTCAGCGTTCGTAAACTTGCTCGGCGATGGTCATGCTATGTCTCCTTATCGCTAAAATGGCGCAAGCCATAGTGACGCGCAAGCCTGCAGCATGCCTAAGCCTTCACATAGCTGCCCGGGGCGTCCTCGATGGCGGGGAACGCGCCGCTGCCTGGCTCAAGGGCGGGCACGCTGTCGCCGGAGTGTAGCGCTAACCACGCGCCGTAGTCTGGCCACCACGAGCCTGTGTGCTGGCTTGCTTTCGACATCCAGTCTTCAAGCGTTGCGGCAGCCTCGTTCGCCCCGTCCGCCGTCCAGTACATGTATTTGTTCTTCTCCGGCGGGTTGATGACGCCTGCAATATGCCCCGAACCCGCCAGCACAAACCGCGCCGCCTCGCCGAACAGCTTCGAGCCTGCAAACACGGAGTTCGCGGGGGCGATGTGGTCATCCTTGGTCGCCAGCTCGTAAATTGGCAGCTTGATTTGCGACAGATCGAGTTTAACGCCGCCAAGTGTCATTTCACCTTTGGCCAGCTTGTTCAGATTATAAAACTCGTTGAGGTAAAAGCTGTGATTGGCGGCGGCCATGCGCGTCGAGTCGGAATTCCAGAACAGCAGGTCGAACGGAAATGGCTGCTTGCCGAGCAGGTAATTGTTAACAATGTACGGCCAGATTAAGTCCTTCGGCCGCATCATGTTAAAGGCGGCGGACATGCGCGAGCCGTCGAGATAGCCGCGCTCCGACATCATCTGCGTCAGCGCCTTGATCTGCGTGTCGTTAATGAACACCGAGAGGTCGCCAGCGCGGGCGAAATCCACCTGCGTGGTGAGGAAGGATGCCGCGTTAATCGGATTCATACCTTTTTGCGCCATGTAAGCCAGGCTGCTGGCGAGTAGCGTGCCGCCCACGCAATAACCGAGCGTGTTGATTTTCGGCTGCCCCGTCACCTGGCGCACCACGTCTGTCGCGGCCAGGATACCCTCGAACATGTAGTGCTCGAAACTTTTGGATGCCAAGCGCTCGTCCGGGTTCACCCATGAAATGACGAACACCGTAAATCCCTGATCGACCAGCCATTTAATGAAGGATTTTTGCGGCGTCAGGTCGAGAATATAATACTTGTTGATCCATGGCGGCGCGATCAGCAGCGGCGTCGCGAACACTGTCGGCGTAACCGGCGCGTATTGGATGAGTTGAATGATGTCGTTCTGAAAAATGACCTTACCCGGCGTTGTCGCTAAATTCATCCCCACGGCGAAGGCGCTCATGTCAGTCTGCCGAATTTTCAGCAGGTCGCCCGACGCGCTGAGGTCGTTGACAAGTTGCGACATACCCTTGACGAGGTTGTCCGCGTTCTCCGCCACGGTCATGCGGAGCACTTCCGGATTGGTCATCGGGAAGTTGGAGGGCGAAAGCGCGCTGGTGATGAGGTTGAGGTTAAAGCGGGCGCGTTGCTTGGTGCGCTCGTCTAGGCCCGCCGCGTTTTCGACCATCGCATCGGCCCAGTTTGTTGCGAGCAGATAAGCCTGCTTCATGAAGTCGAACATCGGCTTGTTGTTCCAGTCCGCGTCCTGGAAGCGCGCATCGCCGGCTAAGGGCTTGACCATAGGCTCTACCGTCTCGCCGAGCATGCGCCGGTAGGTACGGCCCCACAGTTCGATAAAATCCTGATTAAATTTATTCTGCGCGGCGGCGAGTTTCTGAGGCTCCGCCATCCAGTGCTGCGCAACGACGGAGAGCACCTTTCCCGCCTCGCCCATCTCGCCCGCCATGCTCATCGGCCCGGCGTTTTTCTTGTCGTCGAACATCTGCGAGAATGCTTTGGCGCCGACCTCGAACAGCTTAAGCATGTTTTGCGACAGCTTTTCCGGATCGTTTATCGTGTAGCCGCCAAGATCGTAACCCGGCTTTGCCCCCTCTTTGTCCGTCATGCCCGCATCCTCCCGCTTTTACGCCGCTTTGAGCCAGCAACTGTTTATATTGTCGTTTGGCCTCATTTATGCCAGACACTTAATCATTGTGGAATCAAACAACATCACGAACTTTATATTGGTACATTTTAACGACTCGCTGTTTGTAATCATATCACAGGGCAGTGTGACTGACGGCGATGGAGACGGCATTATGCAGCAAGCGACAAAGATAGGTTATGCTAAACTTCGCCTTCTGGCTGTAATGGTCTCTGTGGCGGCGCTCGCATCGTGTGCGGAAGGCAACTATCCGAGCCTTGGAAACATAACGAAGATCAGCGACGCATCGATTATGACGCCCGAGCAACGCGAAGCCGCCGTCAAGGAACTCGAAAAAGAGCGCGAGAGTCAAAGCGATCGTGCGGCCAAGAAAGAATAAAAAAGCCACGACAATCCACATGCGCACGTCGCAGCGCCCATTGTTCCACGAAGCAAAACGCCGTAAGACAGTAGGTTAGCTTGGAGGCGTCGCAGCCTTTTGGCATTTTTGCAGTCTATGTCGGAAGGAACGGCTCGGCCATGACCGGCTTAAAAGAAGACTTTCACCGCATCAAGCGGCTGCCGCCTTACGTATTCGAGCAGGTCAACAAGCTCAAGGCGCACGCGCGCAACCGCGGCGACGACATCATCGATTTCGGCATGGGCAACCCTGATTTGCCGACGCCCGAACACATCGTTGAGAAAATGATCGAGACCGCGCGCAAGCCTCGCGCACAGCGTTATTCGGCCTCTCGCGGCATTCCCGGGCTGCGTCGCGCGCAGGCGGCTTACTATGAGCGCCGGTTTGGCGTGAAGCTGAATCCGGATACGCAGGTTGTCGCGACGCTTGGGTCGAAGGAGGGTTTTGCGAACATGGCGCAGGCGATCACCGCGCCGGGCGACGTTGTGCTGGTGCCGAACCCGACCTATCCCATCCATGAGTTCGGTTTCATCATCTCCGGCGGCTCTATCCGGCATGTGCCGGCCACGACCGACAGCAACTTTCTTATCGCGGTTGATCGCGCTGTGCGGCACAGCATTCCCAAGCCGCTGGCGCTTGTGCTGAGCTATCCGTCCAATCCGACCGCCATTCTCGCCGACCTCGATTTTTACACAGAGGTGGTGAACTATGCCCGCAAGCATAACTTGCTGATTCTATCGGATGTCGCATACGCGGAGATTTATTTCGACGTGCCGCCGCCGCCCTCGATTTTGCAGGTTCCCGGCGCCATGGAGGTGGCAGTCGAGTTCACCTCGCTGTCCAAAACCTACTCCATGCCCGGCTGGCGCATGGGCTTTGCGGTAGGCAACGAGCGGCTGATCGCAGCTCTGGCGCGCGTCAAATCCTACCTCGATTACGGCGCTTACACGCCTATACAGGTCGCCGCGTCCGCCGCGCTGAACGGCCCGCAAGACTGCATCGAGGAAATGCGCCAGACTTACAAGCGCCGCCGCGATTGCCTGTGCGACAGCATGGAGCGCGCGGGCTGGTATATCCCGCCACCACCAGCGACAATGTTCGCGTGGGCACCTCTGCCACCGCGATTTGCCGCGATGGGATCGCTGGAGTTCTCCAAACTGCTGCTAGAAAAAGCGGGCGTCGCGGTCGCGCCTGGCGTCGGCTTTGGCGAAAACGGCGAAGGCTTCATCCGTATTGCGCTGGTGGAGAACGAGCAGCGCATCCGGCAAGCGGCGCGCAGCATCAAGAAGTTTTTGAGCGAAGCCGATACGCTTCTGCACAACGTCGTGCCAATCGCCGCCGGGCAGGGCCGGTAACCGTGGCGCGCGCGGAAAAAGCGCCCTTGCGCATTGGCGTCGCCGGTTTGGGCACCGTGGGCGCCGGCGTTGTTAAGCTGCTCGAAACACACGGGCGTGGCCTCGCCCAGCGTTGCGGGCGTGGGGTGGTTATCACCGGCGTCTCCGCCCGAGATAGGTCCAGGGATCGCGGCATTGATCTTGGCGAAGCTGAATGGTTTGAAAGCGCGGTGGCGCTGGCCTCTAGCCCAAGCATCGATGTTTTTGTCGAACTAATTGGCGGCGAAAGCGGAACGGCGAAAGATACGGTCGAGGCGGCTCTGCGTGCAGGCAAACATGTTGTCACGGCGAACAAGGCGTTACTTGCGCATCACGGGGTGGAACTGGCGGCTTTGGCCGAAAGCAGTGGCGTGGCGCTCAATTTCGAAGCGGCGGTGGCGGGTGGAATCCCTGTTGTCAAAGTGATGAGGGAAAGTCTGTCCGGCAACGAAATTTCGCGCGTTTACGGTATTGTCAACGGCACCACCAACTACATCCTTTCGCGCATGACCCACGAGGGGCGCGCTTTTGGCGAAATCCTCGCCGACGCGCAAGCCATAGGCTACGCAGAAGTTGATCCGACATTTGACATTGGAGGCTTCGACGCAGCGCATAAGCTGGCGATTTTAAGCTGTCTTGCATTCGGCACGGAGATCTCGCTGGATTCCATTTACATCGAGGGCATTGAGACCATCACGCCCGCCGATATCGAAGCCGCCGACGATTTGGGCTATTGCATCAAGCTGCTCGCGGTTGCGGTGAAAACGGAGAGCGGCATAGAGCAGCGCGTCCACCCCGCCATGATTCCGAAACATACAGCGATTGCGCAGGTCGATGGCGTAACCAACTGCGTGGCGCTCGACGCGGATTTTGCAGGCGGCGTTATCCTGGTTGGGCCGGGCGCTGGCGCCAATCCAACCGCTTCATCGGTTGTCAGCGATCTTGCAGATATCGCGCGTGGCCTGGTTTTACCGCCGCTTATTGTGCATACGGGCGAACTAAAGCCTTACCAGCGCGCGCAGATGCGCGAGCATGAGGGCGGTTATTACATTCGCCTGTCGGTGTATGACCGCCCCGGCGCCTTTGCCGCCATCGCCACGCGCATGGCGGAGGAAGGTATCTCGCTTGAAAGCATCGTTCAGCGCCGAGCCGAACCGCCCGCATCTCAGGTTAAACCTGAAGGGCGGGGAACGCCAACTCCTGTCATTATTATCACGCATCGAACACTTGAGGCCGCGATCCGGCGCGCGCTTGATGCCATCGAACGGGACGGCCACGTTGATCGCGCGCCACAAATGATTAGAATTGAAAAGCTTTGAGCAGGGCGCCTCGGCGGTAAAGCGCGATAACTTTGAATGGCAACGTTCAGCGTTTTTGCTCAAAATCTGAATTGCCCTCTCTAAACATAACGTAGTGCAGGAGGAGCCGATGCCTAAACCAGGTTTATCCCCTCTCACGCGGGCTTTGTCGCTGGAGGTGGCGCGCGTCACCGAAGCTGCCGCTGTTGCCGCCGCCCGGCTGCGTGGGCAGGGGGATGAAGCCGCCGCCGACCGCGCCGCCGCCGAGGCCATGCGCCGCGAGTTGAACAATCTGCCTTTGCGCGGGCGCGTCGTGATTGGCGAGGGCGAAGAGGGCGAAACGCCTGCTCTTTTCATTGGTGAGGAGCTTGGGCTATGCGACGGGCCGCCCGCCGACATCGCGGTCGATCCGCTGGAAGGCGCAACCATCTGCGCGAAAGCTCAAGCCAACGCGATGTCGGTGCTAGCTCTCACCGAACGCGGCAGCCTGCTGAACGCGCCCAACATTTATATGGAAAAGATAGCTATCGGCCCCGGCTATGCGTCCGGGCTTGTCGATCTCGATTTTGCGCCTGCCAGGAACCTTGCTCGGGTCGCCGAGGCCAAAGGCGTTGCGATGTCCAATCTGACGGCGTGCATCCTTGATCGCCCGCGCCACGCCAAGCTGATTGCGGAGGTGCGCGCGGCGGGCGCGGCTATCCAGCTCATTGGCGACGGAGATATCGCCGGCATCATCCAGACCTGTGAGCCGGGAGAAACCGGCATCGATATCTATATGGGCTTTGGCGGCGCGCCGGAAGGCGTGCTGGCGGCAGCCGCGCTTCGGTGTATCGGCGGGCAAATGCAGGCACGCCTTGCTCCGCAGAACGATGACGAGCGGCGCTGGGCGGCGCAACTGGGTATCAAGGATCTGGCGCGCAAATATGCGGTCGAGGACATGGCGACCGGCGATGTTATTTTCGCCGCGACTGGCGTCACGGACGGTTCATTGTTGACGGGCGTGAAGTTTCATCCAACGCGCATCCAGACGCACACCGTGCTGATGCGCAGCGCGACTGGCACCGTTCGCTGGGTGCGCACCGACCACAGGCAAATCGCCAAGTTTTCTGTGTAACCTCGAGGCCTAGCTGGCAGGGCATATGCGAATCGCAACTAATCTGGCGCTAGATTGCGTTTCAAGAGGTTGCCGATGTTGACGTTGCCGCTGGAGGCGCCACGCGCCGCTCCAAAGCCATATCTGGGCGTCACCTCTTCTGCGCGCAGTCTCGTTTGGTTCGACCGGTTGTCGTTCGATAAGGCGCCGCTTGCCGCCGCCATCAGCCAGCGCCACGGCGTCCATGAGCTTGTGGGGCGCATTCTGGCCTCGCGAGGCGCGCGGCTAGAGGATGTCGTCGACTGGCTCAATCCGACGCTGAAGCGCCTATTGCCCGATCCGCTCTCGCTGCTCGACATGGAGGCCGGGGCCGAACGACTCGCCAGCGCCATCATGAAGCGTGAGGCCATCGCGATTTTCGGCGACTATGACGTGGACGGCGCGACCTCAGCGGCGCTGCTGTCGCTGTTCATCTCCGCCCATGGGACAGAGCCGCGCATTTATATCCCTGACCGTATGACGGAAGGCTACGGCCCGAATGAGGCGGCGATTGGCGCTCTTATCGACGAAGGCGCCAGACTTATCGTGACCGTAGATTGCGGAGCGACAAGCAACGGGCCTTTAAGCGTTGCGGCGAAACGCGGTGTGGATGTGATCGTCGCCGATCACCATCAGGC
>Ga0163154_10002147_pt1 | contig 29228 bp, 36 predicted proteins | sample OliLakLV19MP9P1_FD_148649 | JGI IMG/M metagenome (GOLD analysis project Ga0163154, IMG submission 148649) | Freshwater microbial mat bacterial communities from Lake Vanda, McMurdo Dry Valleys, Antarctica - Oligotrophic Lake LV.19.MP9.P1 | ecosystem: Environmental > Aquatic > Freshwater > Lake >... | reverse complement strand
GGGCGGGACTTGGGGGATGGGGTCCTATTGCCTGCCTTGATGCTTAAGGAGGACGGCGAATTCCTCGATAGTGTGACTTTGGTTGAAGTTGAGCGGAGTTTGGGCGTACCCCTCTATGTCGTCCCCAACCAAGCTAGTGCCCTCGTGGACTGGATTTTGGAGTTAGCAATTTAGCTCACGGCTTGACGGCTAACTAGGGGTTGAGTGACAGCTTGAGTTTGGATGAGTTCGATTTTGTAGCCATCGGGGTCTTCGAGAAAGGCAATCACCGTCGTACCGTGCTTCATCGGTCCGGGCGCGCGGACCACTTTTCCGCCCTTGGCTGCCGCCTGATTACAGGCCGCTTCGATATCCGTCACGCCAATTGCAATATGTCCAAAAGCATCGCCCAGGGTGTAGTCGCCGTGGCCCCAGTTGTAGGTCAACTCAATGACCGCCCCTTCTCGTTCCTCTCCATAGCCCACAAAGGCCAAAGTGAACTGACCATTGGGATATTCTTTTTCGCGCAACAGTTGCATCCCCAACACCTCACAGTAAAACCGCTTGGCTAATTCCAGATCCTTGACTCGGAGCATCGTATGTAAAATTCGCATCGTTCCCTCAGAGTTACTCCCCCTAGTTTAAGAGGCCCCGTGGGTACACTGGGCTAGGCGGTTTCCATTGGCTGGCAGAGTTAAATTAAAGAAGCTTTTCGTGAGAATGACCCGTGCTGACCGCCCTCAACCGGACCTTCACCCAGCTAGATTACTTGCTTAAGGAGACCCTGACGGGATTCCAGCGGGCCGGCTGGCTCAACACGGCAGCGGTGAGTGTGTTGCTCATTTTGCTCTATCTTTTTGGGCTGGGTTGGCAGGGGGTCTGGCAGGTGGAGCGGGGGCTAGCGGTTCTGGGGGCACAGCTAGAGGTTGCGGTGTACCTCAAGCCCACGGCACGCGGGGCTGATTTAGTCGGACAGGCCCAACAATTAACCGGGGTCACCGCCGTCGAACTGATTACCCGTGACCAGGCTCTCCAAATACTGCAACAGGAAGTAGGTCTTCAAAAGGACTTGACCGGGATCATCGGCGAGAACCCGCTAGTGGATGTCTTGCATCTCCAGATCGCAACCCCTGAACAGGTCCAGCTCGTGGCCACCGTAGTCCAGGGCTGGCAGTCCGTGGAGTCTGTGCGCTATGGCTCGGAGGCGGCGCAACGCCTGGGACAACTCAAGGCTGTCGTCAGTTGGTTTGGTCTCTTATTGCTGGGACTCTTGGCGGTGGCGGCGGTGATGGTGGTAACGACGACGATTGGGCTGGTGGTGACTTCGCGGCAACGTGAAATCGAGGTCATGCAGTTGGTCGGGGCGGCTCCCCACTGGGTCTACCTGCCATTCATGCTGGAGGGCCTGATTCTGGGCATCCTGGGGGCCGTCTTTGCCTACAGTCTTTTGACTTTTACAGGAAATTTTGTCTATCAGCAGACCCTGGCCTATTTACCCTTTATTACCTTCACCGATGCGGCCCCCACCCCTTGGCACCTGCCAGTCATCCTGGGCGGGACTGGGATGGTCCTGGGCTGTCTGGGCAGTTGGCTAGCCGTGCTGCGCTATAGCAAACAGTAGGGGACAATTGTGGAACTGTGCCAAGCCAATGTGACAGGGCTGGGTGGTCCTTCTAAACTGAACTCATCGTACAGCGAGTACTCCATGGCTAATCTCAGTCGCTTCCTGCTCCAGAGTGCCCAGCGTTACCCCGACCGGATAGCTTTTCAAGATGACCAGGCCACCCTCACCTACCAACAATTGGACCAACAGAGCCAAGCCCTGGCCCAAGCGTTACAAGTACGGGGTGTGGGCGTGGGGAGCCGGGTGGCCCTTATCCTACCCAACGTCCTCGCCTACCCCGTGGCGGCCTACGCGCTCTGGCGGCTCGGTGCCCAAGCTGTCCTAGTCAATCCCCAACTGACCGGGCCGGAGTTGCAATTTATCCTGGCCGACAGTAGCAGTACCGTCGCCTTGGTCATCGGTCCTGTGGTTCCGGTGCTTGCCAGCCAACGCCCGCACCTCCCCCAGTTGACCACGGTGATTGGGGTGGGGGCTACACCGGACCAACCCGTAGACGCGCACTGGCAAGACCTTCTCCAAACCGCCGTCCCGACCCCGCTCGCCCCACCATCCACGCACTCCGACGATATCTGTGCCATCCTCTACACCTCAGGCACCACGGGGCGGCCCAAGGGTGCCCAATTGAGCCACGGCAACCTAGCGGCTAATGCTCAAGCCGGAATCACCTTGATGCGAATTACCGAGGCGGACCGGGGGTTTTGTATTCTGCCGTTGTTTCATGCCTTTGCCTTCACCTGTGCCTTGGTCATCATCCCCAGTGTGGGCGGTACGGCGGTCTTGGCGGCGAAATTTGCGCCCCGTCAATTGATGCAACAACTGATGGACCCGGATTTAACAATTCTCCTGGCAGTACCCAGCTTGCTCGCGACCTTGCTGAAATTCCCGCCGACCTTCAAGTTTGGGGCCAAGTTCCGCTGTATTCTCTGTGGTGGGGCCGCTCTATTCCCCGCTCTGGAAGACGCTTTTCGCCAACGCTTCCAGGTCCCGGTCCTCCAGGGCTACGGGGCCACGGAATGTTCGCCGCTCGCCGCCTGTAATCCGCTCTATGGTCTCCAGAAACCCGGTTCGATCGGACCCGCCATGCCCGAGGGCCACGAACTCGCCATCATGGACCCAGACCAAGAGCGGTTTTTAGATGTAGGTGAAATTGGGGAGTTGGTGGTGCGCGGTCCCCATGTCTTCCACGGCTACCTCAATCAACCCGAGGCGACGGCGAAGACGTTCACCCGTCAGGGTTGGTTACGGACGGGGGACTTGGCGCGGCGGGATGCGGACGATTATTTCTTTGTGGTGGACCGGATTAAAGACATGATTAACGTCTCCGGTGAGAAAGTCTTCTCTTCTGAAGTAGAACTCATCCTCCAGAGCTACCCCGGCATCCAGGAAAGTGCAGTGGTCGGGGCACCGGACCCCGGTAAGGGCGAGGTCGTCGTGGCCTATGTGACCTTGACGGATAAGGAACTCGCTACAAACCCCGAGGCTAAAGCTCAGTTCGTGGACCAGCTCCTCCAGTACTGCCGCACCCAACTCGCCCAATTCAAAGTCCCGCGCCAGATTGAGATCCTGGAGGACTTCCCCCGCTCTGCCGCCGGGAAAATCCTCAAACGGGTCCTCCGCCAACAACTCGCTCCCTCCTAAGCCCCGGACCTCCCTAAGCGGGAGGTAGGTCAAATTTGGTCGGATAACCAAGACGGGTACCATATCAGGCTCTAACCCCGGGGCGTTGACTCGGCATGTTATATTGCCACACTGTTCTGGGGACTCGACGACCTGGATTGCCGGGTTGAATACCTAAGCTGTTGTGTTAGACCTCTTGCATAAACTTTCAACTGGGTGGGTCAGAATTTAAGGGTCTGCAAACCCTGGACCAGCCAGCGATTAAAGTTGCGCGGGTCACTCTCCATCGGACGATGACGACCCCGAAAAAGCGTCAGGTGTGCAGTGGGGATGGCGCGGGTAAATTGCCGTAGAGCTGTGGGCGGAGCAATGTGGTCAAAATGACCGCCCCCGACCCAGACGGGCATAGTCAGGTGTTGATAGTTACTCTGCCAGTCCCTGAGTTCAGGCCAGACTTGGCGCAGAGTTGTCGGGTCTTCTTCCAGACTTAGGCGAGCCATCGGACTGCGTAGTAACGGCTTAATGGGTCGGCGCAACCGCGCCAAGCTATCTAGGGGCCAACCCAGCATCCAGTCGTAAAAATGGCGCGTGAAAGGCGGGATCATCACCGCCGGACAAACCAGAAATAGGCCCGCCACGGGATACACTCGCATCAGTTCAATTGCTACCACGCCACCTAAGGAGTAGCCCACTACGGCTTGGGGCTGTTGGCAGAGGATAGGTGCCAACTGTTCTACGCAACTCGCCAGGGTGCAGGGTCCCGGCGAGCGGCCGTGACCGGGTAAATCTACCGTTGCCACTCGGTAGCCCTGCTGGGTGAGGTACCGACTTTGGGGTTGCCAGCACCCGTGGTTAGAGGCAGCCCCGTGGATCAAGAGGACTAAGGGACCCGCCCCATGGACTTGATAGTTCAACATCAAGCGTTGAGTTTCATGTCCCGGAGGGCATTGACATCAATCTCAATCGCTGGACCCATACTGCTCTTGATGTGGACCGTGCGCCAGAAACGACCCTTAGCCCCAGGAGGTTTGGCCCGGTCAATGGTCTCTTGAAGAGCTTTGGCATTCTCTAGGAGAAAAGAGACAGAAAAACTAATTTTCCCAAAGGGCACATGAACAATCCCGGTACGGTCGGCCCGGAATTCGAGTTTCCCGGCCTTAAATTCGGCAATAGCTTCAGCTAGGTTTGCTGTCACTGTCCCGGCCTTGGGGTTGGGCATCAGACCCTTGGGACCCAGGAGTTTCCCGAGTCGGGCTACCTTGGGCATGATATCGGGGGTGGCAATAAGCAGGTCAAATTCTAAGAAGCCCGCCTGAATACGCTCGATCAATTCCTCAGAACCGACAATATCCGCCCCGGCTTGCTCGGCGACTTTGACCCGTTCGCCCTGGGTGAGAACGGCAATCCGTTTGGTCTTACCCACCCCACGGGGTAGGGTGACAGTGGTGCGGATCTGTTGGTCGGCGTACTTGGGATTGATTCCTAGCCGGGCCTGAAATTCGGTGGTCTCGTCGAACTTGGTCGAGGCGAGACTCTTCATTAATTCAATTGCCTCTTGGGGCGCATACATTGTCTCTCTCTCTACCTGCCGTTGCAGGCCCAAGACGCGCTTGGAAATCTTAGCCATGGGGTCCTCCTGTGGTGCAGACGTACCTATTGAACAGGCACTCCCACTGTGGGTTGCTGGTCTATCTTGGCACCCGTTCCCCTCGTCGGCAAGCTCACGCTTACATCTTGCCGTGGGCCATCACTTCTTGGAGATGGTGGCGGACTTCTTGGGCTTGGGCAAGTTCATGTTGTTTCAACTTCTGAAAAAGCTCGACACAGGGCTGGGACTGCATCGCCTCAGCGTCTTGAATGTACATGTCGTAGGCTTTGATAGCTTCGGCTTTGTTGTGCAGGACCGTGAGGAGGTCGTATTCTAGGTCGCTGATTGCGCCATTGGGCATCGTGGTCATGGTGGTTTCCGTTAAGGCCAATCCCAATGTCCCCCATCGCAGCAGGCCCTATCCTCTATCCCAGGGTCAACGTCTCCTCCGTTCAAGTAGTGTAGAAAACTCCGGTGCCATGATGGAAGGGTGTGGCATAATCAGCCCAGGTATGAGACCGGCATGTTACCTTACCAACTGATCACCACCAATGCTCAGCTAAAAGCCCACTTACCCCAGTGGCGCGCTACCCCGGTCCTCGCCATGGATACGGAGATTGCCCACGCCCATCAGGTGCCCAGCCGCAAACAATGCGTCTCGTTGGTTCAACTGTGGGACGGTAGTCACGAGCAGATCTGGCTGATTGATAACTTCACCGTGGACCTAGAGCCTTTTATTCAACAGGTGATGATGGAACCCCTCGTCACCAAATTATTTCACGATGCCCCCCACGACCTCAGGATGTTGCGTTGTCCGCGCCGCGCCCGCTCCGTAGTCTGTACTTTCGCCATGGCTAAAAGCCGCCTCCAACCGCGTTGTTCCCTCAAAGAATTGAGTTTGAACCTGCTCGGTCTACCCCTAGACAAGCAGTATCAGATGAGCAATTGGGCCAGCCGTCCCCTCAGCCCAGAACAGTTGTATTACGCCGCCCTGGATAGCTGGGTAACTTACCACGTCTGGACTAAGCTCAGTGCGATACCTGTCCCCACACCCCTAGCCGCTCTATGACGATGACGCAATCCCACACGGCAGTCCAGTTACGGATTACTCACCTTGTCCTAGGGGAGGGCCTGATGGCTGGGGAGTTGACTGCGGGTACTTTTCAGTGGACCTTCCAATGGCATTTCCGGCGGGTGGCCTTGCACCTACACCCTACCCGGGGCCGTGCCCTCGTTGCTGAACCCCTCCAACGCTTCCTAGAACAGCAGGACTACAGCCTAGAAGTGGGTGAGGTCTATACCTTTACCCTCAGGACCCAGCTCTAGGCTAGAGTCGAACATGATCCCTTACTGGCGGTGGGTATGACCCTTCACGAACAACTCCAAGACCCCGATTTGGGCACCCGTATCCGGGCCATCAATGCCATCCGTGCCCTACCTGCTACCGAGGCCGTGCCCCTTTTGGCCCTTGCGCTCAACGATGTCAATACCCGTGTGCGCTACAGTGCGGCGAGTATGTTAGGCACTAAGTCTACCCCCCAATCCCTTCAATTACTACTGACTGCCCTACAGGAGGACCCAGAATTCGATGTGCGGGCGGCGGCGGCGGCGGCCCTAGGCGATCTGAAGGACCCGGTGGCTTTCCCAGCGTTAATCCAGGCTTACCAGCGCGACCGTGAGGAGATGGTGCGTTTTAGTATTGTCGCGGCCTTGGGCGAACTCGGCGACCCCCGTGGTTTAGAGTTACTGACCCTGGCCTTGTCCCAGGGTGGGCTCCAGGAAGAAGCCGCGCTGATGGCCCTAGGTCAACTTGCGCTCCCAGAAGTCATCCCTTACCTAACGACTTATCTGACTCATCCCGATTGGCAGTTGCGGTTGCGAGCTGTCCAAGCTCTTGGCGCAATGGGAACGGAGGCTAGCCTAGCTCCCCTGCAGGAGCTTAAAGATGAGAACCCCACGGTACAGCAGGCACTCCAGATCACGAACCCGATGCCTTAATTCGATTAGTAAGTATTTGCATCAGGATGAATACATTCTCATATCATTCCTTGTCTGCCCGCTCCAGAGCCGCCGTGTTAGGTACCGTCTCATCCTTGAGGACTACCACGCCATAGATGCGGTCATAGAGAGCTTGCCAGGGCAGACGGCGGACCAGCGGACCCAGGAAAATAGTAGCTAACAACAGAACCGCGCTCACCATCACAATCGAAGGTCCTGAGGGAATATCCAAGTAGAAGCTAATGTACAGCCCAACAATACTGGAGACCACTCCCAACCCCATCGCCACTTTTATCATCGTTGCGAAACGTTTGGTAATGAGATAGGCTGTCGCGCCTGGAATAATCATTAGGGCAATCGTCAAGACCACCCCCACCGCCTGCATGGAGGCCACCACCGTCAGCGAGATGAGTGCCATCAATGTATAGTGGAGCCGATTAGCGGGTAAACCCACCGCCTCGGTCCACAACGGGTCGAAACTAAGTAAGACCAACTGCCGAAAGAGGACATAAACAATCACTAGGGCCACCACCCCAATCCCCAAGCTGGTAAAAAGATCAGGGTAAGTAATCCCCAAAATATTTCCGTACAAAAACTCATTAAGATCAACTTTCTTGGTCTTCTGGATCTCGGTAATCAGGATAATCCCCAGGGAGAAAAAGACCGCCATTACAATCCCCATGGCGGCATCCTCCTTAATCCGCGTCTTAAGTTGCAACCAACTCAAGGCCAGGGTCGCCAGCACCCCCGAGAGAAACCCGCCGACAAAAATATTCAGCGAGAGCAAAAAGGCAATCGCTACCCCAGGAATCACTGAATTCGAGACCACCAGCCCCAGCAACGAGAGCCGACGCACAATCAAAAAGGAACCCGTCACCGCGCAGAGGGTCCCGACAATCAAAGCTGAGGCAAAAGCCCGCAGGATAAACTCAAAGGAGAAAGGTTCAGCCAGGAAATTCCAAGCTTTTAAGACCACTTGCCACAGATCAAACATCGTTACCTCCTTTAGACCAGTGCAACCTGACCCGCATAGGCCCGGTTGAGGTTTTCTGAATTAAAAACTTGGTCGCGCTCCCCGAAGGCTACGAGATTTTTACGCAACAAGAGGATGTCATCGTACCGTTTGACTACTTGGCCTAGGTCATGGTTGACCACCAGAACTGATTTACCCTCTGCCCGCAATTCATCAAAAATATTCAGAATCACCTGCTCCGTGGTTTGGTCCACCCCCACCAGCGGTTCATCCAGTAAATATAAATCCACGGCTTGCACTAGAGAACGCGCCAAAAATACTCGCTGTTGTTGACCGCCCGAGAGCTCCCCGATGCGCCCCTGACTGAACTCCGCCATGCGGACCCGGTTGAGGGCTTCATTCACTAAGGTGTAATGTTTCTCTTGCAGATTCTCCGAGAGCTTGAGGTAGGGCGTGAGTCCCATCAAGACGACATCCTGGACCGTGGCAGGGAAATCCCAGTCAATGCTGGCCCGTTGCGGAATATAGGCTACCCGCTGCCGTTGCGGTAAAAGGGGCTTGCCCTTGAGGAGGACTTGACCCCCGCTCAGCGGGACTAGACCCAGCATGGCCTTGATGAGCGTACTCTTGCCCGCCCCATTGGGACCGATGATCCCGACCACGCGCTGCCGAGGAATGGTAAAACTGATGTCGTCGAGGGCAATATTCTCCCCGTACCGGACCGAAAGATGCTCAACTTGGAGCATAACCACCCCTGAACAGAGTAAATCTACACACATCTTAAGGGAATTCACTGATCCCCGGCTCAAACATGAAAAAATAGTGAACTACTGTTTAGGAAAATTGAGCAGTTTAGCGCGGGTTTGGGGGTCGAGACGGTCGCCCAGGGTGCGGCCTTTGCGGGAGGTGTGGCTGGTCTGGTGTTCCTCGCGTTCGCGCCTGGCCCGTTGCACTTCTTGACCCAGCCGTTCGGCGGAGAGGACATGGGCACCCTGGGCCTCCACCAAAATCCGTTGGGCACGGTCTGAAGTCGCGACCAAAAGCCGTTCACAGCCAGCCCGTAACAATGCATAGGAGCGTTGTTCAATAAAGGTATCGGCGGTCTGCATTGCGGCGGTGAAATAGATTTCTACCCCGTTGACCACTTGACCCGAGACCAGCCCCTCTGTGCCGTAAGCATCGAAGACCAACATCACGACCCAAGCCCGGTAATGGCTGAAATCCACCAAGTCCTTGACTAGCCGCTCCCTGGCTCCCTCCAAGTCTCCCCGGTCGCGCAGCTTCACTAACTTGGGCCACGCCCCAATGATGTTGTATCCATCCACTAACAGGACCGGAGCCATCATTCATGTTAAGAAACAATAACTAAATTGTGGCATACCTCACCGCTCGTCAGGGTGGCAAGCGGAGGGCTGTACTTTGAGGTTCTTTTTGCTCATCTATAAATCCCCGGCTTTCAGGGGAAGGGTATAATCGTCTCGCTTTAGATAGACAGGATCGCGGTCATGGGCGTTAATTTAGTCAATTTGGTGGGACGGGCGGGGCGAGACCCGGAGATGCGGTTTGTCGGTTCCGGGGAGAACTACCGGGCCGTCTGTAACTTGACCTTGGCGGTTAACCGGCAACGGCGCAAAAGTGAGATGAGCGAACCAGACTGGTTCAACCTGGAGATCTGGGGCAAGACCGCTGAGGTTGCCGGGAATTATGTCAAAAAGGGCAGTCTGATCGGGGTCTCCGGCTCGCTCGTCTTCAGCCGTTGGCAAGACAAGACCTCTGGGGATAATCGCGAACGGCCTTTGATTCGGGTGGATACGCTAGATCTACTCGGGAGTAAGCGCGATGAGGCCGGGGGTGATGCGCCGGACTTCAGTGGCGAAGGGGAGTTTTGATGCCGTGGTGGTTGCTTTTGGGCCTGGGATTGGCCCTACCGGGTCTAGCGCAACCGATCACTGCCACCCGACCCCTCACTGCTACCCGTTACTTTCTGTTGCGGGCGGACGGTGAAGCCTTTAAAGATAGTCAGAAGAAGCCCGTGGCCTCCCTCACCCAGGGCCGCTACACCAGTCGCCTGCTGCCTAGTATCGTCCGTCGGGGGTCCAGTATTGCCCTGGGACTGACCTTGACCGCTGTGGACCGGACCCATCATCTGAGTCAAGATCGTCAAGTTGTCACCCTGGAAGTAGACGGGACCGCCCTGCCCTTCCCGGCGACCTACGATAGTTTCTCCTACCGCAGTGCGGACGGGACCACCGAGAATCTGCACTTGACGCTGCAAAAAACAGCCCTGACCCGTATCCTTGCGGCCCAGGAAGTCGTCCTCAAAACGCGGCTTGATTCGCGGGTGTTGGCAGTCTTAGGCGAGTGTGCGACGACAGTTGCCGGGTCAGCCAAACAACGTTCCTGCGGCAATCCTTACTCGGGGTTGGTCCTCCGTGGACCGGACCTTAAACGTTTACAAACCCTGCTCACACCCTAGGAACCATGCACACCGAGCGCAAACAAGCCCACCTCGATATCGTGCTCCAGGAGAATGTCCAGGCCAAGGGCGTGACTACGGGCTTTGAGCGGTACTTTTTTGACCATGTGGCCCTGCCGGAGTTGCACCTGGATCAGATTGACCTCGGGCTGACCTTGTGGGGACGGACGCTCAAGGCTCCTTTTTTAATCAGTAGTATGACCGGGGGAACGGAATCTGCCCGCGCCATCAATTTGCACCTAGCCGAGGCGGCTCAGGCCCTGGGGGTGGCGATGGGCGTGGGGTCGCAACGGGCGGCTCTGGCGGCGGGACAGTTGAGTGATACCTACCAAGTGCGCCGCGTCGCCCCGGATATTTTACTTTTTGCAAATTTTGGCGCGGTCCAGCTTAACGAGGGCTACGGACTACGGGAGGCGGAGCGGGCGGTGGGCATGATTGAGGCCGATGCGCTGATCCTGCATCTCAATCCCCTGCAAGAAGCGGTCCAACCGGGCGGAGACTGTGATTGGCGGGGGCTCTACGGGCGTATTGAGCAGTTGGTCCGGCAGTTGCCGGTCCCGGTGATCGTCAAAGAGGTCGGTAATGGCATTGGCGTAGGGGTGGCCCGTCGCTTAGTGGAATGTGGGGTGAGCGCGGTGGATGTGGCGGGGGCCGGAGGGACGAGTTGGAGTGAGGTGGAGGCCCACCGTCAATCGGACCCCTTACGGAAACGGGTGGCTCACGCCTTTGCAGGGTGGGGATTGCCCACGGCTCTCGCGGTCGAGACGGTTTGTCAGGCATTACCAGGATTTCCCGTGTTTGCCAGCGGCGGGATTCAAGACGGGGTAGAGGCGGGGAAGGCGTTGGCGTTGGGGGCGGTGTTGGTGGGGAGTGCCGCGCCATTATTGGGTCCGGCGACGGTGACAGCGGCGGCGGTCTATGAGAAGTTCCGGGCCTATCAAGAGGAATTACGGGTGGTTTGTTTTTGTACGGGTTCTCAGGATTTGGCTAGTCTGCGGCGGGCTACGTTGCGGCGGGTGGCTAACTGGGAAGTATTACGGGGTAGCGAGTAATTACGCTGCTTGTTAGGAGGTTATAGAGATGATGCGGCAGATGCGTTCTTTTGTACTCAAGCTCTCCTTGTGTTTAGGGTTGGTAGCTAGTCCGGTGCAGGCACAGACTAGTCCTCAGTTGCTAGAACAAGGTAAGGCGGCCTATGCAGCCGGAGATTTTAGTAAGGCTGAACGGATGTTTAGTGAAGCTCTAGGTCTCGCTCCTAAGAATGCTGGTGCCTACAATAGCCGTGGTCTTGCTCGTGCTAATTTGGGCGATACGCAGGGCGCAATTACAGACTTCACGCAGGCTATCAAGTTTGAGCCCAACTATGCAGAGGCTTATATGAACCGTGGCGTTATCCATGGTGAATTAGGTGATACGCCGGGTGCGATGGCAGACTACGCCCAAGCGATTAAGCTCAAGCCTGACTATGCCACTGCTTACTACAATCGTGGACATGACCGTGCGGCTTTAAGTGATACAGAGGGCGCGATTGAAGACTATACTCAAGCGATTAAATTCAAGCCCAACTATGCCAATGCCCACAACAACCGTGGGGATGCTCGTGCCGCGCTAGGCGACAAGCAGGGCGCAACGAAAGTTTTACACAAGCACTGAAGCTCAAGCCCAATCTTGGTGAAGCCCACTATAACCGTGGTCGTGCTCGGGCTACCTTAGGCGATAAAGAGGGTGCGATTGCTGATTTTCAAGCTGCTAAGAAGATCTATCTCAAGAACGGTCAGATGGAGTTTTATCAAGACGCAGTGGACCGATTGAAAGAACTGGAGGCGACGGAAAGTCCTCAAGTTATGGGGGCTGAGGCTTTTGCCTTATCTACACCGCGCATTCTTGAAATGAACGAGCGTATTGAGAATCGCAATTTCTTCCCTGGGTCTAAGGTAATATTGCTCAATTAATATAGCAAGTAGGCTGAGATAGCCCTGCATCAAAATAAATAAATAATGATTTAGTAAATTGGAAACTATGTCTATCTCCCCACTGTGCTCAATCCCTAAGCATCTAAGTGGGTCGGCTTGATTAAACGGTAACGTTCAACACGATAGCCCTGCTCTTCAACGGAGTGGGGTTGGCATAAACACAGACCCGAAAGGGGGCGGGGCTCTCTGACAGTCCTCCTTAAGCCAAATCCTTAATCCCAAAGACAACCATAAACAAGAGCAGACCGCTCAGAAAGACTGAGACCAGAATAAAGCTGTAGATGAAGTTACGTTCGTGGGTTGCCATGGGATACTCCTGTCTGTCTTTAAATTTACTAATTAAACCGATGAACTAGTCCCTGTCGGAGGGCGGGAATTCAAGGGCAATCGCGCCGAGGTGACCGCGCCGATAATCTTGAAGTAGCTGTTCGCCCGCTTTTTTCGTGAGATCTTGGTGATGGAGTTGGGCGTGTTGGGCGAGCCATTGTTCCCCGGTGAGTCCCTGGGGCTCGAAATGATAACGGGTCTCAAGACGCTCGGGAATGATGGGGAGGAGTAGGTCGAAGGCCCGGGCCGCCACTTGTTCGACACTGTAGCCCAGCGAACCAATATCGTCACAGATCGCTAGTTTCATCGCCGCTTCTTGGTCATTGAACTTGACGGGCATAATACCAGGGCTATCGAGTAACTCGATTTCACTGGCAACTCGCACCCAATGGACTTGGCGCGTCACCCCCGGTTTGGCAGCACTGGCAACCGCCCGTTTACCCACTAGCCGATTGATTAAGGCCGACTTACCAACATTAGGGAAGCCAATCACCGCCGCGCGGACTGGGCGGGCTAGCATCCCGCGTCCCGCCCGCCGCGCATTCACCCGTTGGTAGGCTGCTTGACTCGCCTTGAGTAGATCGCGCACTCCTTCGCCTGTCTTAGCGTTGGTGATGACCACGGTGGGATACTCAATCTGGAGATAGATCTGCCACGACCGTAGAAGACGCGGCGGCACCATGTCAGAGCGATTTAGGACGACAACGCGCTCCCGGTCCTTGATGAGTTCCGCCCGGTCAGGATGCTGGCAACTCTGGGGAATCCGGGCATCAAGGACCTCAAAGACCAAATCTACTTGTCTGAGTTGTTCCTGTAACTGGCGGCGGGCACGGGCAACGTGACCGGGGTACCACTGGATCTGGTTAGTGCTCATGGTTCCTAGGAAAAGGGGGATGAGTCACCCCATCCCCCCAGTATGTCGCAGTCGTTTACTTGACTTCAGTGAAGTCCGCGTCAATCACGTCATCACCGCCGGGACCCGCCGGACCCGCGCCGCCCTCGGGGGGATTCTGCTGGTACATCCGGGTGGATAGGGCATAGATGGCCTGTTGGAGTTCTTCCTTCAGGGGCTTAACCCGGTCCATCTGACCACTGACTAAGACATCGCGCAGGTCCTTGACTAACCCCTCAATTTTTGACTTCTCCTCGGCTTCGACTTTATCGCCGAAGTCCTTGAGTTGCCGTTCAGCGGTGAAGACCAAGGCATCGGCTTCGTTGCGGAGGTCTACTTCTTCACGACGGGCTTTGTCGGTGGCGGAGTTGCGTTCTGCGTCGCTCACCATCCGCTCAACTTCGTTCTTATCGAGGGTAGAGGCCCCGGTGATGGTGATGGTCTGAGCCTTGTTGGAAGCCTTGTCACGGGCGGTGACGCTCAGGATGCCGTTGGCATCAATATCGAAGGTAACTTCGACTTGAGGCACGCCACGGGGAGCCGGCGGGATACCTTCCAACCGGAACCGACCCAGGGACTTGTTGTCGTTCGCCATCTCCCGTTCACCCTGGACCACGTGAATCTCCACGGAGGTCTGTCCATCGGCGGCGGTGGAGAAGGTTTCGGACTTCTTGGTGGGGATAGTGGTGTTGCGGTTGATGAGCTTGGTGCCGATCCCGCCCAGGGTTTCAACGCCCAGGGAGAGCGGGGTCACATCCAACAGCAGGATATCCTTCACCTCGCCCGACAAGACCCCAGCTTGAATTGCCGCACCGACCGCGACCACTTCATCGGGGTTGACCGTCTGGTTGGGTTCTTTACCCGTGATGCGCTTGACGATCTCTTTGATGGCGGGAATCCGGGTGGAACCGCCGACCAAGACCACTTCATCAATATCAGAAGCCTTCAAACCTGCATCATTAATGGCCTGGACCACAGGATTACGGCACCGCTCAATCAGGCTGGCGCAAATATTCTCGAACTGCCCACGGGTGAGCTTGAGTTCGAGGTGCTTGGGTCCCTCGGCGGTGGCGGTGATAAAAGGTAGGTTAATCGTGGTCTCGGTGACGGAAGAAAGCTCGATTTTGGCTTTCTCTGCCGCTTCGGTCAGCCGTTGGAGGGCCTGACGGTCGTTGCGGAGGTCAATGCCTTCGAGCTTCTTGAATTCACTCGACATCCAGTCCACGATGTATTGGTCAAAGTCGTCCCCGCCTAGGTGGGTGTCCCCGGAGGTGGACTTAACCTCAAATACCCCGTCATCCACATCCAGGACCGATACGTCAAAGGTCCCGCCCCCGAGGTCAAATACGAGGATGGTCTCACTACCTTTTTTGTCGAGTCCGTAGGCTAAAGCGGCGGCGGTGGGTTCGTTGATGATCCGCAATACGTCAATCCCAGCAATTTTGCCCGCATCTTTGGTGGCCTGCCGTTGGGCATCGTTGAAGTAGGCGGGGACAGTGATCACCGCTGCGGTAACTTTTTCGCCTAGGTAGGTGCTGGCATCATCAATTAATTTACGCAGGACCATGGCGGCGATCTCTTCCGGGGCCATTTCTTTGCCCGCCAAAGGACTGCTCAGTTTGACATTGCCATTACGGTCTTCGAGGACTTTATAAGGGACACGCTTGGCCTCTTCATTGACCTCACCAAACTTGCGCCCGATGAACCGTTTAACGGAGTAAAAAGTATTTTCAGCGTTTAGGACGGCTTGCCGACGGGCAATTTGTCCCACTGGACGCTCACTGTTCTTGGTGAAGGCCACTACCGAAGGCGTGGTCCGATTGCCCTCCGCGTTGGCAACCACCGTGGGTTGGCCCCCTTCGAGGACAGCTACCACCGAATTTGTTGTCCCCAGGTCAATGCCGACTACTTTTGCCATAGGTGTGCACCTCGTCCATGCGTGTTGGTCCCTGTTTCCAGGATACAGGCTGGCAGAATGAAAGCGTTGCCCTGAGTCGGCAAGCTCCAGGTTCCGGCCCGTTCCCTATATCTTAAACATATGAGTCAGTCTTTAGCAAGTCAATTGAGTAGCTTGCCACAGGCTTGTAGTTGGCGGGCTTCTTCGAGGAGAGCCACCACGAATTCACGGGCTTGTTGGGCGGAGTGGCCCCCGGCGAGTTGGGCCAATTCTTCGGTGCGGTCCCCTAGGTTTTCTAGGGCATCCACACTGACTTGGGTCTGGTCGTTGGTCACGGTTTTGCGGACCCGCCAGTGGGTATTCGCCATGGCTGCCACGAGGGGTTGGTGGGTGACACAGAGGACCTGACGTTCACGGGCCAAGGTTAAAAGGTGGACGGCCACAGCTTGGGCGACTTTACCGGAGACCCCGACATCAATTTCGTCAAAAATCAAGGTCGGGATAGCAGCCCCCAGCGTAACTTTGAGGGCCAACAGGAACCGGGCCATCTCACCCCCAGAGGCAACGCTTTTGAGGGGGGCGGGAGGTTGACCAGGGTTGGTGGTGAGTAAGTAGTTGATACGCTCCTGTCCATCAGGGCGCGGTGCAGTAGGCGTGAACTCGACGAGGAAACGGGCCTTTGCCATGCCCAGGGGGGCTAGGGACGCCCCCAATTGTTGTTCGAGTTGCAGGGCAGCTTGGCGGCGGCGTTGGCTCAAATGCTCACAAACTTGTTGGAGGGCTTGCAGAGTTTGGTCTACTTCGGTTTGGTATTGGGTGACGGGACTCGTGCCCTTGAGTTGTTGCCACTGCTGCTGGATGCGCTGTTGGTGGGCAATCACATCGGCAAGAGTCGGGCCATATTTCTGACAAATCTTTTTGAGGTCGCGCAGCCGTTGTTCGACTTGGGCCAAGCGGTCGGGGTCGGCTTCGAGTTGGTCGGTGTAGTGCTTGACTTGGCGGGCACATTCTTCGACTTGGACTAAGGCTTGACTGCTGAGTTCCACCAGCGGACCCAACTCGGGGTCATGGGTGCTCATCGCGGTCAAATAGCGTTGCACCTGGGTTAGCTGGTCCTGGATCGCTGGGTTATTGCGGTACAGGAGACCATAAACCATTTGCCCGTGCTGGGTCAGTTCGACCGTGTGCAGGAGGCGTTCTTGCTCCGCCTGTAAGTCTTCTTCTTCCTGGGGATCGCTGACCTTGGCCTGCTTGAGTTCCTGGTATTGCTGGCGCAGCAGGTCTTTTTGGCTCTGGTCCTGCTGCTGTTGTTGTTGGGCTTGATTCAGGCGAGTTTTGGCCTGTTGCCAGTCTTCGTAATGGGCGCGGACTTGGACTAAAAGGGACTCACTCTGGGCAAAACGGTCAAGTAAAGCAAGCTGAAATTCCGGTTGTTGTAAGGTCGAGGTCTGACCCTGGGCGGTGAAATCAATTAGGATTTCTCGCAACTGCTGGACGATATGCTGATTGACCAAAACTCCATTTACTCGCGAGCGACTGGCGCGGGCGGAGACTTCCCGGCTGATGACCAATTCATCCGAGGGGTCTAGTTCCTGCTGAGTCAACCACTGTTCTAGGGCGGGACTCGTCGTAAACGTCGCCTCAAGGGTGGCCTTGGTCGCACCGGGCCGGATCACCGTCGCTGTCAGTTTCCCACCCAGTACCCCGTCTACCGCATCCAGCAGGATCGACTTACCCGCCCCGGTCTCCCCAGTCAAAACGGTTAAGCCCTGTTGGAAATGTAGATCCAGACGGTTGACCAGGATGAAATTCTCAATCGTAAGCCGCTTGAGCATACCCCCCATTCTAAGGGGCAACCCCCGACCTCAAGTTCCCAAAGCGGTGCGGTACTTCAGAATTTGCCCTTGTCACCCTTGCTCCATTGTGATATCTCAATAAGGAAAGGGATTGCCCGTGTGCTCGTCGCAGCCTACCCATACCAGAAGCCATGCTAACCAACGACCTCGCCCGACCTGTTCAAGAGCTTTTTGCAACCCGGAGGACCGCCCCTCTCATCCTTGACGTACGCCGAACCGAGGCTTTTGAGGCAGCAGACCGGATCATCGCCTGTGCCCAACGGGGCGCACCTGAACAGCTTGAGCAATGGGCTACAACCTTATCCCCGGTCCAAGCGGTAGTGGTCTACTGTGTGCATGGTGGGCAGGTGAGCCAAACCGTAGCGCAGACCCTACGCGCCAAAGGTATCGCAGCCCATTACTTGAAAGGCGGGATTACGGCTTGGCAAGAGGCGGGTAGACCCACAGTGCGGAAACACGAGTACATCCGTACTTCAGGAACTAAACCAACGCTCTGGGTGACGCGGGAACGCCCCAAAATTGACCGAGTTGCCTGTCCTTGGTTGATCCGTCGTTTCATTGACCGCCAAGCTGAATTTCTCTACGTACCCACGGCTGAAGTATTAACGGTGGCTGCCACTACTGGGGCAATACCCTTTGATATTCCGGGTGTGCATTTCTCCCATGAAGGCGATTTGTGTAGTTTTGATAGCTTCATCCGACATTTCGATTTAGTAGACCCGCCCTTACAGCAATTAGCCCGGATTGTGCGCGGAGCCGACACCTCCCGCCACGACCTCACCCCCCAATCCCCCGGACTCTTCGCCCTTGCGTTGGGTCTCGCCGCTGTGTTTGAAGATGACCAAGAAGTTTTACAGCATGGTCTAGTCCTGTACGACGCGCTGTACGCTTGGTGCGGTGAGTGTCAAGCCGAGACGCACAACTGGCCCCCGTCCTAACGTTGATTCTTAATGCGAGCTAATCCTTGCTGAAGAGTCCACTTAAAAAACCGCCGTCTTTTTTGACTTTTTCGCTGCGGAGTTTGGCGAGTTTCTCTAGTAGGTCGCGTTCTTCGCCGCTCAACTTGGTGGGGATCGCTACTTTTACGGTCAGATAATGATCGCCGCGCCGCGCTAGGTTGTTAAGTCGGGGCACGCCCTTACCACGTAGGGTGATGATGGTTCCGGGTTGAGTACCGGCTGGGATGTCTACTTCCTGCTCACTGTCAGTCGCCTCCAGGATAGGCACCGTGACCCGTGCCCCAAAGATGGCTTGGAGGTAGGAAACCGAGACTTCTGAACTAATATCCATCCCGTTGCGCTGGAAAATTGGGTGTTCCTCAATCGCAAGGTCCACGTAGAGGTCTCCGGCCGGTCCGCCACGCAGACCGGCGTTCCCTTCTCCTGAGACCCTGAGCCGATTCCCCTCATCCACACCGGGCGGGATGCTGACCTTGGTGGTCCGTTGGACTACCTGACGGCCTCGACCATTACAGGTAGTACAGGGGTCTTGGATCGTTTGACCCGTGCCACCGCAGGTGGGACAAGCCGCAACCTGGGTGAAAACGCCAAAGGGGGTGCGGGCGGCCTGTCGAACTTGACCTTGACCGTTACAGGTCCGGCAGGTGATGGGACCGCTGCCTGGTTTAGCCCCAGAACCCTTACAGGTCTTACAGGACTCCAGATGGTCGAACTGGACTTCCTTTTCACAACCAAAGGCTGATTCAACAAAACTCAAGGAGAGGTCCAACCGCAAATCATCCCCACGCACCGGACCCCGATTCGACCGTCCCTGCGCTCCACCAAAAATACTGCCAAAGGCTTCAAAAATATCGCCCACGGTCTCATAGCCCGCCGCCCCGCCGCCAGCCCCCGTTACCCCTGCTTCCCCATAGCGGTCATAGCGTGCTCGTTTCTCTTCGTCGGAGAGGACTTCATAGGCTTGGTTAATTTCTTTGAATAATTCTTCGGCTCCCGGGTCCTTGTTCACATCTGGGTGATACTTACGGGCTTGTTTGCGGTAACTCTGTTTGATTTCTTCTTGACTGGCGTTGCGGTTGACAGCCAACAAGTCGTAATAGTCACGCGCCATGGGCAATTCCAGTAGGGGTCAGGGCCTTGTATTAACTATTGTTACCCACAACGGCCTATCCAGCAACCACGCCCTAGCTACAATAGGCCGATGGCGACCCACCCTTGGCAGCAGCAACAGCACGTCCTTACCTGCGACCTGTTGGCCTCCTGGCCCCATGGTTTCTTCACCCGGAGCGTGGGCAATAACCCTACGCAGTGTGCCCGTCACTTGGGTTTGGCTGAGGGGTATGGTCTCCAGCAGATCCATGGTGCTGAGGTTCTCACCCCGGACCAACTCCCCGGTCAAGGGGACGCGCTCTTGAGTACCCAGGCGGGGATTTTAGTTTGTGTTGCCAGTGCGGATTGTGTCCCGGTCCTAGTCGCAGCAACCGGGGTCGTGGCTGCGGTCCATGCCGGTTGGCGCGGGACGGCCCAGGAGATTTTACCCAAGGTTCTCTATCGTTTTCAGCAATTGGGTGTAGATTTAGGAACTGTCCGGGTTGCCATCGGTCCCGCAATCAGTGAGCCGCGCTATCCCGTGGGTGAAGACGTCGCCCAAGCCGTCCTCCAGACCCTAGGCCAGACTCAGCCCACCACCCACCTTGATCTCAAAACCATCAACTGCGCCCAAGCCTTGGCTCAAGGCGTCCGCCCCGAAAATATTGCGGTCAGTCCCCTCTGCACTTACGACGAAAAAGACCTGTTCTTCTCCTACCGCCGCGATGGACGAACCGGGGTCCAACTCTCCGGGATTGCTTGCCCTTACGTAAATATCTAACTCTCCTGTCTAAGGGAGACTGCGGTTAATGCTGAGGGCTGAGAATTTAGTGTGAATTGGCGTAAGTCTTTATTGCTCTTTCTTTTCGGTCAAACCAATTATGAAATTACGGTGATAAACCTTAACTCATGTAGGGCCTAGGAGCCTATAACAGTACACTCTCGACCGTTGGATACGGTTAATTACGTAAGCTAAATACTGTATCTGTACGGTGGTTAACCTAGTTGAATGCTGGGTTAATAGATACAGAACTCCATAAGGTAACGTCCGCGATGCACTCCAGCAAGCTAGCCAGTTTAGGAGCCATTCTCCTCGGATCAGCTTTGGTCAACTTGACGAGCGTTCAAGCTCAAACACTGTTTTCTATCCCTCCTCAAGATATCTATGAGCAATGCACTAATCCCAGACTGGCTGAGAACCCAGTGCGGTACGAATTCTGCAATAACATCATCTTCCCCTACGTGTGTACTTATATTGCTGGTACAACCGGACTTATCACTGACCCGCTCCTTGCCCAGTGGGTAACGGATTGTGAAGTCTGGACGGATAAAGTTAGCTCCCCCCCGCCCGGTAAAGTCAGCTCGCCCCCGCCGGGCTAGGCATGACCATGAAGTGTCCCATGCAGCCCTGTTCTGCCACGTGGTCCTGGTGGGGATGGAACATATACATTCCTGGAAACCGATAGCTGAACTCCAGAATGTGCCGCTCTGCCGTCCCCATGGTGATGACATCGGCTTCAAGCTGGGGGGTCAGGGTCCGTCCGGTCGGGTAAACCTGGAACATATTGGCATGGAGATGGAAGGTCACTACCGGGTCCCACTCAATCATATTGAGTAAGTAAAGGCGGATCAGTTGGTTTTGGGCAATGGGAATGGGCTGGTCCCGGTAGACGTTGGGCAGCCCGTTGAAGGCGTAAAATTCGTTTTGCTGGTCTTCATTCACATCGTAGGCTCCCATCACCAGCACCAGTTCATCGGCAGGCGGGCGACCACCGGGCGGGTCAATGATGAAGAGTCCGTACAGCCCCTTCCCTACGTGCCGGGTAACTGGGGCGACATGGCAGTGATAGAGGTGGATGCCATAGGGTTCCGCATCGAACTCGTAGACCGTTGTTTTACCGTTACGCACCGGGCGCACCCCGTCCATCTCGGCCCGGTGGATGCCGTGAAAATGCATCGAGTGACTATGCCCGCCCTGATTCTGAAAAATGACCCGCACCCGTTCACCCGCTTGGACCCTGAGCGTCGGACCGGGGACGCGCCCATTGAAATTCCAACTGTTGAAAGTGACCACGGAGTTGAGTTGGAGGACCGAGGTCCCCGCCGTGATCTGGAACTCCCGCACGTTCCGTCCATTCTCCTGTTTGAGGATACCCTGGTCAAAGTCGCGGACTAGAGCTAGCGACGCGCCCTGGGGAACGGGGGGTACCCGCACGGCGGTAGGCCGGGTCAACCAAGCCGTTCCACCCGCCAACCCGGCGGCCCCGGCTAGACCACCGAGGAGCAGTGACCGTCGTTGCCATTTCATACGCCGTACTTTTGGAACCAGACGATGAGCCGTTGAAAGCCATCCTGGGCGGGTTTTTCACGGTAACTGGGACGATAATCGGCGTGAAAGCCGTGGGGAGCTTCAGGGTAGACCACGATTTCTGAGGGGTTATTGGCAGCTTTGATAGCCTTCTGCATCTGCTCCACATCACTCACCGGGATACCTTTGTCATCCCCGCCATACAGCCCGAGGACAGGGATGCGCAGGGCGGGTACGACTTCCAAGGGGTACTTGGGTTGTAGGGGTGTTGCCTCACCCACCAAACGTCCATACCAAGCCACGCCCGCCCGGACTCTGGGATTGTAGGCACTGTAGAGCCAGACGATGCGCCCACCCCAGCAGAAGCCCGTCACCGCCAGTCGGTCGCCGTTGGCTGTCCCCGTTTTGACGGCGTAGGCCACGGTTGCATCTAGGTCAGTCATGACTTGGGCATCGGGGACCTGTCGGACAATAGCTTGGATTTCATTAATATCTTTGAGCTTGGTCACATCACCCTGACGGGCGAAAAGCTCCGGGGCAATGGCGTAGTAACCCCGTTTGGCAAGCCGGCGACAGACATCGCGGATGTGCTCATGGACCCCAAAAATCTCCTGCACCACCAGCACCAACGGGAATGGCCCTAATCCTTCGGGCCGCGCTTGATAGGCGGGGATCTCACTATCACCCACGGGAATTTTAACCTCGCCCACCACTAGGCCCTGGGTATCTGTGGTGATAACCGACGCTGCCACGGGTAGTATGGCCTGGGAAAAACCCACTGTCAACGCTGTTACTATCACTTCCCGGCGTGACCATATATCCATTACTGAACTCCTGTGGCTTGCGTGACGATTTTACTCAGCTAAGACTTGTTTCTCAACCTAGAGCTATTTTAATAAAATAACTGCATCAACCGCGCCGTGCTGGTCCATGAGTCCTAGTTTGAAGTCCGTAGCGGTCAGATCCTGGTTAATAGGCGGAGACGAGGGCAAAGACCATGCTCACCCGATTCGGGTGATGCAGCGCGTCGAGGGTCGGGGGGGAGGCAGCAAAAATGGTTGCGCTGTTGCATGACGTAGTAGCGGACAGCGCGTGGACGTTGCAAGCTCTGCTCAAGGCGGGATTTTTGGCAGAAGTGGTGGCGGGTGTGGACGGCTTGACGAAACGTGCCGAGGCGGAAGGCAGCGAGGCCAGTTACGACCGCTTCATTGCCCGCGCCGCCCAGAACCCACGGTCGAAAATAGTAAAAATTGCCGATCTGGAGGACATGGATATTCGCCGCCGGCGAGAGGTGACCTCGTATACTATGTCCGGTCACGCAAACGAGCCTCCTTGATGTCTACCCCAAAAAAGATCCGTGTTGACGCTGAAGAAATCAAATACTTGGTCAACGGTGGTGAAGTATACGGTGTGTGGGCGGAGAAATCGCCTGCTCCCTGTGTGTTGGTTCGCTTAGGTAGGCAGGTGGAGTACAACCCGCCGAGTTCGCTGAACAAGCAGGAGTTGACTTACTGGAAGTTCGTCGGGTGCCGGGTGTTTTTCGCAGCTAGTTTCACGGACCTTGAACAGAACAAGGGGATAAGTTTAGGTGTACTGGAAACCGTCATCTTCTACCAATAAAGTCGAGAAGTTGAAGTGTGCTTTCCCTGCTGGGTTCAGCTAGCAGTAGGCTGGGTGGCGCGAGTTCTCTTTCTGGGTAAACCGTCTAAGTAAATTGGGTTGTATTTGAACTTCCCCTCATTTTCAGCAAAGAACTTACCAATGTCGGCTTCGGGCACGTCCACCCAAGTGCCATTGAGCATCTCAATACGTAGCTTCTGCACGGCATTCTACTCCCAGGGCCAAGTAAGGCAATTGTGGCATACTCTGACTGAGCAGGATGCTAGGCGGCTCAATAAGTATCTGCGGGCATGGCGGTTCCTCACTGATGCTTCATTATTATTGTGATTTTTGAAGCTGAGCTTTTAGCGTTAGATTGATGGTGAGCGGATCGCTGGGGATGCTGGCAGGTATGGGTTTGAGCACAATGCGTCGGAGAGCGAGGAGGGCGGCTTTGTCAATCGCCTTATCTCCTGAGGACTTAATAACTTTGGCATCAAAGAGCTTGCCGTCACGGGCAACACTGAACCCCACGCTCAGTTGAAAGGGCCGACTAACCCGGGGCGGCTGCCAATTACGGAGGACGGTCTCCCGCAGTTCAGTCAAGTAGTTGGCATCACGGCTGGTCACTGGGGCTGGGCCTACAGAGGGGATATTGAGGAGCGGACCAAAGGACATCCGACCCGTCATCATCGCCTCCGTCGTCGAGGCTGTGGGTAACGGAGGGAAGGGAGAACCGCTGAGAATACGGATCACTTTTTGGTCGAGGTCCGGGCTGCCGAAGGATTTGAGGATACGAGTGCCCTTGAGTTCGCCTTGACCATTGAGACGAACTTCTACTTCACCTTGGGTCTTGAGGGGGAGGAGCATGACTTTTTGGCGCACCCGTTCGCCAACTTTGGCCCAATAATCGTTGACCGTACGGGCGGGTGGAAAAGTAAGGCTAAATTGCAGGTCCGTGGTTGAGGGCAGGGGGGCAAAGGGCGCGAGTTGCTTGACCATTGCCAGCACTTGTCCATCGTAAACCGGGTCCCCGAAGGACTTAATCACCTGGAGGTCCTGGAGGTCCCCATTGGCTCTGAGGTCAAAGCGGAGAACACCCGGTTGATTGAACTGGGTGGACGGGAGGTTAGCGCGGATACGTTCACTGAGAGCTTGGGTGTAGTCGCGGATCGCGGGGGTGGCGGTCATGGCGACGGCGGGTCCATAGGCGAAATTCCCTAAAACCTCACCGTCGGCAGCCACTTGAGGGACGGGCGCAAAAGGGGCCAAATCTTCCATCAAGCGGCCCATCTGTAGGTCGGCCTCCTTACTGCCGAAGGAGCGCACAATCCGATAGCCCTTCAATTCTCCACCCCCACGGATACTGACCTCAATTTCACCAAGGGCCGTCAGGGGAACCCTGGCTAGATTCTGGCGGATGCGTTGGTCCAAGCGGTCAATGTAGTCCTTGAAAGTGGCGGGAGGTAGGTAACTCAATTCAAATTCAACTTGGGGGTAGGTAGACGGGAGGGGCGCGAAGGGAGCTAGGTTCTGGATTGCCGTCACCACCTGCGCGTCATAAGCCGGGTCGCCAAAGGATTGCTTGATGCGGACGGCTTGGAGTTGACCAGGACTCGTAATCGTTAAAATGACAATACCCTTTTGTTTAAATAACTCCGAGTTAGGTAAGGCTTTGATAATGCGGTTACTAACACTCTGCATGTAGGGCCGGAGGGCTTCACGGGTGGCATTTTGAGGGCCTTGACCGACAGCAGCGGTCAATTGATTCGCAACCAAGCGCACCTGTTGGTCTTGGATAGCAATACAGGCACTTTGACGACCCCGCTCCCGGTAGCGACACTCGGGCGGGGTTTCTAGGAAACAGATGTAGGTGAGCGGAGCCATGAGGTTACATTTTTCACTATCCGGGGTATGTTCTAGACCCAGCGCGTGACCGATTTCATGCATGAGAGTTGCCCGTAAGTCCAGTTCATCATTGACCACTAACCGATAGCGAGCTTGCGGCGGCGCGGCTCCAGCTTCCAAGAGAACGATTTTGTTAGCTAATTCATTCTTTTTGAGGGCCATGTTAATCTGCCCGACGCGCTGGCCCTGACCGGGCGTAAAGTAACCCGTGGTCAGAATGGCGGTCTCTTGATTCGCTTCGTCTAGGCTGAAACTGTCTACGGTTTCCACGAGGAGGTCGGCTTGCTGGGGGCTGTCCACGAGGACCAAAAACCCCAATTTCTCTAGCTCTTGAGCATCTGCCATACTCCGATTCTTGGTCAAGACCAGGGTGTAGAGAGTGTCCTGTGGTTTGGGAGGCAATTCGACGAGGAGGCGGTTCCAGTCTAAAACTCCCTGGCGTAGGGCCTGGAGAACTGGGTCGGGAACGGCTTGGGGACTGCCCTTGAGGACGGGATTGATATAGACCTTGATGGGAAAGTCCCCCGCATCCCAGGCTTGGACGGGTTGGACCGCTAACAGGAGCAATAGCGCATTAGCCAGTACAGAACGGCTAGACAGCATTGGTGAAACTCAAAAATACGTCCCTAGTGTAAACGAGGACTGGACAACCTTCGTAAAGATTTCAAGGCCATATTTTGATAGTTCAACGTTTTTAGCTTGCCTTGAGTTGGCATATGGACAAAGTAGGAATGAAACATCACCATGACTTTACATGGACGCAATAAGACCGCTTCAGTAGCAAGTTTCGATATTAGATGAAGGTTAGGTACCCTCAACTTCGTGTGCGTTCTGTACTAGGTATTCTCTGCCATCCTTCAACGCCTTTGTCACATACTCAGCTAGTTTCGCAGATTCAGTATCACGAAGTACCGACAACGTCGCAATTCGCTGATACTCATAGCCCGTGTCCCATGCCCGGACCGCAAGTTTCTCTGCCTGCGATGATTCTAGTACTCCGAGCGCAAGAAGGGCTCGCCTGCTTACGTATTCATCTGCGTCTGTCACAAAGTGCAAAAGGATAGCTTCAGCTTGTTCCTTCTGGTTAGACAGGCTGCCTAGCTGGTAGGCCAATTGCCACTTTGTCTCTGCTTCAGCTGATGCAACCGCCAGTTCCGAGAGCTTCAGTAGTATACTGGGGTTGCTCGCCACCTCTTCTGAACTTCTCAATTTGTTGTTGTAGTGCCATGGCAATAGCCTACCTTGCGCTTAACGAGGACGTTAGTAATTTAAATTTTCTTTAAGTCGTAAAACTAGAATCTAGGATAGCTCAGGGAGAACAGGCCCTTAGGATTCGGACTGTCAAGGGCACAATAGAGACGAACTATCCGCAGGGACACCATGGCTCAATTTGAGATTTTGGAGCGCGAAGAGTTGCGGCTTGTCAAAGTAACCCTGACTAATGAGACCGTCCGTACTGAGTCCGGCGCACTGTATTACATGATTGGACCGCTCACTATGGAGACCAAGGCCCCCTCAGCGGGGAGCTTCCTCAAGTCCTTAGCGACGGGTGAGACGGTTTTTCGGCCCACCTACACGGGCACGGGCGAACTTTTTCTAGAGCCGTCCTTTGCTTCTTTTCATGTACTGGAACTGAACAATGAGGAATGGGTCCTGGACCGGGGCGCGTACTGGGCTTCGGAAGCGGGGATCACCGTGGATGCCTACCGCGACAAAGTGATGACTAGCCTCATGTCAGGCGAGGGTTTCCTCAACTTTCAGACCAAAATCAAAGGGACGGGTCAGGTCGTCTTGGTGGCCCAAGGTCCGGTACAAGTGCTGCATCTCAACAATGACAAACTGGTGGTGGATGGCAGTTTCGCCGTCGCCCGGACCCTGAGCCTGGATTACAGTGTGGAACGCGCCACTAAATCGCTGTTTGGAACCATGAGCTCAGGCGAATTTTTAGTCAATACCTACCGGGGGACAGGGACGGTATTAATCGCCCCTTTTCCTAACCGCAACTTGCGCTTGATTGAGACAATTCGTGGATTACTACCAACTTCCCAAAGTCCAGGTTAGTTCGCGGTTTGTTTCTCGGATACCTGGAGGATAGTCATGGGGACGGCAGTGGCTTCCGTCAGGGCGAGGGGAGCTTGACGGGTGACAGATTCGAGGTAAACCCCGGTCAAGATCTCAGGTACCTGCTTCATTTGGTGGGGAATTGTGTAGTAACGGTGGGACTTCTGGATCGTCTGATAGCGTTCCCGGAAGTCCTCGTTCCCAATTTTTTTGCGGAGCTTGATGATGGCATCAATAATAGCTTCGGGCCGGGGCGGGCAACCGGGTAAGTACACATCCACGGGGAATAGTTTATCCACCCCACGCACCGTCGTGTAGGAGTCCGTCGAGAACATCCCGCCCGTAATGGTGCAGGCTCCCATGGCAATGACGTACTTGGGTTCTGCCATTTGTTCGTAGAGTTTGACCAAGGGCGGGGCCATTTTCATATTGACCGTGCCAGCCGTAATCAAGAGGTCGGCTTGGCGGGGGGTGGCGCGGGGGACCAAGCCAATGCGGTCAAAGTCATAGCGCGAACCCAGCAGGGCCGCAAACTCAATAAAACAACAGGCGGTCCCGTAGAGCATGGGCCACAGACTCGATAGACGCGCCCAGTTGTACAGGTCATTTACGCTCGTCAGGATGACGCTGTTGGAAATATCGGTAGTTACTTCCGGTCGCTGGGGCGGGTTAATCAGCTTGGCAACATCCATGACAGTCCTCTAGTTGGCAGCTTGCTCGTCTATTTTGGCACGTTTGCAAATGAGGGCCAATTCCACACGCTCGGGGGCAACGGTGGTCACGGCGGTGGTTACGTCTTTCCCGAAAAAAGTATCGAGCTTGGCTTGGCGTTTTTGCCATTTCGCCAAGGGGACATGGTGGGAGTCAAATTGTAAAACTAGGGCATACCGCCCGTCTTGGTCGGTCTCGTGGTAGCCAATCAGCTTGGGCAACTCAGTATCGGATTTCACCCCTAGGCCCAAGGCGTGTAACTGGTCTTGCATATGGGTTTCTTTGAGGTAAACGTATTTATTGATATCGCGCAGGATCTCTTTTTGGATGGTCGTCCGTTGGGTACGTAAGGCCTCAATATCAGCGGGGGGTGCGGTGGTCGTTGGGATGGGGCGACGCTCGGTGATGCGGAGGACGAAATAAGCAGGCCAAATAAAACTGATATAGGTAATCCCAAATAGTCCTAAGTTGGCCTGTAGATCCGGGTCACTGATAAAAAAATAACTCCCCACGAATAAACCCGAGAGGACCAAAGCCGCCAACAGTACCAAGTTCGCCAAGGAAGCTACCATTTTAACCCCGTCCCAGTCCTCTTTTGATTGTACCGAGATGCTTACAATTGAAAAGGCCCGAAATTCTGGAGAAACTCATGGACCAACCCTTGAGCAAAGAAGCCATGATCCGCAAAATTAAAGCGGGTGAGGCAGCGCAGGTAGATTTTTACGAGGCGGACCTCCTTCGGGCCGACCTCGCGGGGGTGAACCTCCGCGATTTAGAGCTAGTTCGTAGCCATTTTGTCTTGGCGGACCTCCAAGATAGTTGTCTAGCGGGGGCTAATCTCAGTCGGGCTTGGTTAATTGGGGCGGATTTACAGCGGGCCGACCTACAAGGGGCGAACCTGCGCGATGCCAACCTGGAAGCAGCTGTTTTGGATAATGCCAACTTGGAAGGTACGGACCTCTCACGGGCGAACCTGCGCGGTTGCCAGTTGTGTGGGGCGAACCTGCGCGGGGCGGACCTCTCGCGGGCGGACCTGTCTGGGGCCAGACTTGATGGCGCGGACCTATCTGGAGCTGTCCTCCGCGACAGTATCCTCATGGAAACTCAGTTGGGCTGGGTGAATTTGAGTGGAGCCGACGTGAGCCGTGCGCGTCTTGACGGAGCCTTCTTCAATGATGAAACCCAGGTCCAAGGGACGGATTTCTATAACTGTAATGGTCTGGCTCTAAACCTGGGTCTAGTCCTCGCTGAACGGGGAGCTAACGGGCTAGACCAGTTTCGTCCCCCTGTGGAGACCAATGGCTTAGGAACGATGGTCCAAGCGCAAGCGGCAGGTTAATTTAATTTATTGAAAAGCCCCACTGTTCTCACGGTGGGGCTTTTGCCTTTAGGG
>Ga0163154_10002146_pt1 | contig 29240 bp, 17 predicted proteins | sample OliLakLV19MP9P1_FD_148649 | JGI IMG/M metagenome (GOLD analysis project Ga0163154, IMG submission 148649) | Freshwater microbial mat bacterial communities from Lake Vanda, McMurdo Dry Valleys, Antarctica - Oligotrophic Lake LV.19.MP9.P1 | ecosystem: Environmental > Aquatic > Freshwater > Lake >... | reverse complement strand
GATGGATGCTGATCGCAAAGCAGCACAAAACTACTATCATGTTTTGAAGGGACGCTTGAAGAAAGAAGGCAGTGAAACTCTTTCAAATTGTAAGAGGTTGAAACTCATCGCGGATGACGGTAAACAGCGGCTCACCGATGTTGTCACAACAGAAGAAGCACTGCGCCTCATTCAGTCGATACCCTCCCCTAAAGCCGAACCGTTGAAACTGTGGTTGGCGCAAGTTGGCGCGCAGCGGCTTGAGGAAACAGAAGACCCCGAATTAGGGCTGTTCCGTTCGTTGGATCGCACGGTCGATGAATACCGTCGTATAGGCAAACCGGATAGTTGGATTGCTATCCGTGTTGAAGGCATTGTTACACGCAAGCGGTTTGTTGAAGCACTCAAGAACGCCGTCATGGATGAACTGCCGACGATGTATGCACAAACAACAGATCGGTTATACAAAGGGCTGTGGGAACGAACGACGAACCAACTTCGCCAAGTTCTAGACATCACGCCTAAGCAGAATCCGCGTGACCATTTTGGCAAATATGCGCTTATCTACACCCGTTTAGCCGAGGAACTATCCACAGAACGACTGCACAATGCCGAAACTGTCACATTGAAAACTGCGATGGATATTGTTTGGGATGCGGCAAAGCTGTTTCACAAGCAGGCGAAAGAACTTGCTGAAGCTGTGGGTTACGATCTCGTCACGGAAAAACCTCTGCTGCCGAAGAAAAGCAAAAAACCTGATTAGCCGAATGTAAAAACACAGGGTTGATGAAGGTGATATCCCCGCTCAATCCGCCGCCGGGGGATGTCAGCGCGGCGCACTCGACGCTCAAAGACTGATACAATACAAAGACATGAACTGAGGAGCGGATCATGGCGTTTGAGCGTATCACGATTGACGCGGGCAAAATGGGCGGCGTTCCGTGCATTCGCGGTTTGCGGATTCCGGTGGCAGCGCTGGTGGATATGGTCGCAGCGGGCATGACGCCGGCGGAAATACTGGCAGATTTCCCTGATCTGGAACGCGAAGACATCGCCGAAGCGCTGCACTATGCGGCGGCGGCACTGCGCGAGCGGCAGCTTCCACAGGTCGCGCAGTTATGAGATTTCTGATCGACAATGCGCCGTCGTTCCGCGTCGCCGAACTGCTGCGCGCCGCTGACCATGAGGCGCTGCATGTGCGTGAATTGGATTTGGGAACAGCAGCAGACTCGATCATCTTTGAGCGCGCCCGTGCTGAGGATCGCGTGATCGTCTCCGCCGACACCGATTTCGGGACGTTGTTAGCCGCACTGGATACCAACAAACCTTCGTTCATCTTGCTGCGATGGGCGGGGTTGAGATTGGCAGCGGAACAAACGCGTGTCATTCTCGCCAATTTGCCGAACATCAGCGACGCGCTTGAAGCGGGCGCGGTGGTCGTCATCGAACCTCAGCGGGTGCGTGTTCGTGCTTTACCGATCAAGAAACAAGAAGATTAGGTTGGATCTATATATTGAAAATACTCACACATGGATATATAACAGAAGCGAGCCGTCGTAGCAGCCCTGAGGTAACGCCATGCCCATCCCCGCACAAAACGACTTCCTCGTCCCGTTCTTGCAGTTCCTCAGCAGCGGGCAGTCCCTCACCCGCTCCCAGATCACGGCGCGGCTGACCAAACAGTTCAACCTCAGCGATGCTGATCTTCAGCAGATGAGCGGCAGGCAGTTCACGCAGGTCAACCGCGTCGCATGGTGCGACTCGCATTTTGTCAAAGCCGGTTTCGTCCAGAAACGTCAGCACCCAACCGACTCCACAGAGGACACCTTTACGATTACCTCGCTGGTCGTTCGTGAGCTACAGCGGCGCGCGGATCGTATCAGCGTCGGCTATTTGATGGGCTTCTACCGGGGCAAGGTGCATCGTGGCGCGGGATCAGACGATACGACCAGTAATGTTGAACTTGAACTCTACGAGGCGTTTGAGAAACTGCCCGATGAATTCACTGTCTTCCACAGCATCAAATGGTTTGCTAAAGCACGCGGTACGGTTGGTGAGATCGACTTTCTGATCGCTCATCCGCAGCGCGGCGTGTTGGTGCTGGAAGTCAAAGGTGGGCAGATTTCCATACAAAATGGACAGTGGTACAACCACGACGCACATGGGCAGAACCGAGCCGATCAACGACCCATGCGAGCAGGCGGAGCGCAATCGCCGCGCACTGTGGGAATGGCTGAATGATGACTTCCGTACTAGGAAGTTTCAATACGCGCTCTTTCCCGCTGTCGCACTCCCAGATTCGCGGGTGGATCAGGATATTCGTCCAGATTGCCCCGATGACCTCTTCATCGATATGCGCCATCTACTCGATTTACCCGCTCGGCTGCATCAAATATTCGATTACTGGCAACCACGCGCCGATGCCAAAAATCAGCAGATGGATGGACAAACGGCGATCGATGCGTTGGTTGATCTACTGGTGCCATCACGCCAATTGCAACCGCGCATCGCCGATATGTTTGAGCGAGAGCGCCGAAAAATCGACGAGCTGACCCAGCAGCAGTTCATGATCCTCCGCTTGCTGCGGATGCAAAAACGCGCGGCAATTGTAGGCGGAGCAGGAACGGGCAAAACCATGCTGGCGATGGAAAAAGCTCAGCAGTTAATCGATGCGGGGTATCGGGTGCTGTTTCTATGCTTCAATCAAAACCTCAGGCAGTGGGTTGAAACCAGTTTGAAGCATCCGAACATCATGGTCGCCACATTTCATGGTTTTGTCGGGCACGCGATGCAGTGGGCGGGAGTCCGCAAACCGTCGGGTGATTTCTATAGTCAAGCTGCCGACATTCTCAGCGATGTAACGCAAGCCCTGCAAGCGCAAGGCTCGGATAAGCTGTTCGACGCGATCATTGTCGATGAGGGGCAAGACTTCGAAGATACCTGGTGGATACCGCTGCCCGATCTGCTCAAAGACGCGGATGAGGGTATATTCTACGTCTTTTTTGACGACAACCAGCGCATTTACACACAGATTAGCAACATTCCCATGAGCGGCGAGCCGCTGTTTCTCAGCGATAACTATCGCAATACACAGCACATCCACGCGAAACTTTCCCCATATATGCAGGATCGGTCTGAGACAGTGTGTCTCGGACCCGAAGGTCGTCCGGTAGAAATCATCCATGCAGACACACCTCAGGCAACGCACAAAGCCTTGCAGTCGCTGCTGAACCGATTGGTCAATGAGGAGGGCGTCCGCACTGAGGATATCATCGTGCTGACCGCCGCCTCCGAAAAACGCAGTCAATGGAAAAAAGATGAACGGCTGGGTAATTTTATCCTGTCGTGGTACTTAGACACGGAGATGGATCTTGCTATCCGAGTCGCTTCGATTTTCTCGTACAAGGGGTTGGAAAGTGCAGTTGTTATTCTGACCGAACTCGACTTGATGTCGCGCGACGAGATTCAAAACCAACTGATTTATGTTGGACTGTCCCGTGCCCGTCACCATGTGGTGGTGATCGGTTCGCTTCCCGCGCCACAACAGGTTGCAACATCGAAATGAACGTAAGAGGCAATCATGGCAACCATAGATGAACTTCTCGAAAAAGCGGAACGATTCGCTGAACAACTGCGATGGGAAGAGGCAGTACAGGTGGCTCGTCAAGCCGTCGAACTCGCGCCAACTCACCGCTGGGCAAAAGACAAGCTCGGCTGGTATCTGTCACGATCCAAGATGCAACCCGTTGGCGAACAACTCACAAACATTAATAGAGTAGCCGATAAAACTGCGTCAGAATTGGCGATGGCACGAATTGAAAAGGAAATTTCAACATTAGAAAACAAAATGACGTACTGTCATAATCAAATTTCTGGGTATAAACGTCTGTTTAAGAACACGGGTTTTGTCTATCCGTTCCACAACAGTATTGGAAATTATTCTGTAGGTCAAAAAAACAGATGGCGCGATTTGGGTCATGAAGGAAAGATCGAAGCCTTAAAGCAAGTAAGCCCTAAATTGCATAATTGGATAAGCAAATACAATCCAGGAATTTTGATGCTTGGTGGAATGGCATCCAAGCGTAAAGTTGAAGAAGATTTAGCAATATTTGAGCAACAGCCAGGTGAATACGAACGTCTTCTTGCGCTTCACAAACAAAAAATGTAACTACACAGGGGGTAAGAAAACCGGGGTGAAAGGGGTACCAGAGAAGGCATCGACGAGGGCGACGAACATGGACAAGCCGTGCTTGCGGGCAGTCGAAAGATAGCTGCGGACAGCACAGAAAAGCTGCACACCGTCGAAGGTGCGAAAACAGCCAGACACCTTCTGCTTGACTTTCATCATGCGCAGATCGCGTTCCGCCAGATTATTGTCGAAAGGAACGGCGAAGTTATGGATGAAGTGGAGTACGGCGTAGCGGTCACGGTCGAGGCGCTTGAGCAGTTTGCGAGCGGGACTCTCAGCGACGCGCCGCTTGCCCGGTTGCGTAGGAAAGGGGAGATAAGCTAAATACCGCTGTGGTTGTACTCAGCCGCATGGCGGTATAGGCGCTGTTCAAAAGCTGCCGGAGCTTCTGCATTCCGGCAGCTTTTGGGTTGTGGTAGCGCTCTGCTTCGTCAATCTCGCCCCGACTGATGCAGGGTTTATCGGTCTGCGACGTTAATCGTGATCGTATACGGTGTACTCGGCGTTCCTTGAGCGTTTGCACTCGTATAGGCAGTCACTGTCAAGGTGAGCGTCCCAAGCGGCAGGTTGAAGCCACCATATTCGAACGTGCCATTCGCACCAGGCAAATCTCCAAACAACGTGTAGGGAGCAGTGTTTTCAGTTTGTATGCGTTGACCGTTGTTCAGGTTCATCACTACACTTCCAATCACGCTTGGCTGTGTGTTTACTCGAAACGTCACCTGACCGACGGGCAGCGTAAGCCGATTGATCGTATCCCCGTTGTTTATTGTCATGATGTCTACGTTCGTATCCGCGTTGACCAGCGTGATATTGAGGATTGATGCGCCTGATACGAGCGCTGGTGTAATAAGCGTCACCGTTGGTGGAATACGTGTGCTGGTCGGTGGGATGAGCGTCGCCGTTAGCGGTAGCGGTGTGCTGGTCGGCGGGATGAGCGTCGCCGTTAGCGGTAGCGGTGTGCCGGTCGCTGGGATCAGCGTCGCCGTTGGCGGGATCAGCGTTGCCGTTGGTGAGGTACGTGTGCTGGTCGGCGGGATCAGCGTCGCCGTTGGCGGCATAAGTGTGCTGGTCGCTGGGATCAGCGTCGCCGTTGATGGGATAGTATTGTTTCGGGTTACGGAAAAGCGTACCGTCCGCGATGTTCCCATTGCCCCTTGTCCGTGCTGCCCGATGTAGGGCGAAACGGTGAGCGTATAGCTGCCAAGCGCTGGGACGAAACCATTGTAATTGTTGATTGCACCATTGCTTAACTCGCCGTAGAGGGAATAAGGCGCGACATTTTCCATCTGCACATGCTGTCCGTTGTTCATATTGAGAGATACACTGCCAACCGGAAGTTGAGTGATGTTGGCGCGGATCGTTAGGTTTTGCGTGGGTAACAAGGACAAATTGATAACGTCGCCCTCATTGAGTGGTCTGATATCGGTGTCCGTATCCGCATTGACAAGTGTAAAGTTCGCAACGATGGGCAGGGGTTGTGGGGTTAGTGTGGGAAGTGGTACCGTCCCTGTGTTTTGCCAGATACGTACATAGTCAATATCGTAAGTGCTGGGAAATGGTGTCGTCGCATCCGGTGCGCCGGGCCAATTCCCGCCAACTGCAAGATTGAGTAAAATATACATTGGCTCATTGGGAACGTACGTCGAGGTGCGATGCGTTTCAACGCCATCGACATAGAATACGAGCAGGTCACGTTCCCATAAAACGGCAAACGTATGAAAATCGGCGGTGAAGTCCGGTCCTCGGTAGGCGACTCCCGAATGCTGCGTGTTGTTATTGCTATCGCGCCAGTAATGACCCATATGCGCAACGTTGGGGTCTTGCCCAATGTGTTCCATGATGTCGATTTCCGGTGGCCAATGCCGTTCCTGGCTCATCATCCAAAACGCGGGCCAGAAACCGCGACCGCGTGGAACCCGTACGCGCGCTTCAAAATAGCCGTACTGCCAGGTCCGCTTACCTTCAGTTGTGAGCATACCCGATGTGTATTGATAGTTGTTGACAAATCGTCGCTGTGCACGTAAGCGTGCCATGCCGTTCTCAATCAAGACATCATTTGCTTGATACCATTGCAGTTCATTATTGCCAATAACCGAACAACCGTTATTGACGATCCACCAATAACACGTGTTCCATACCGTCGTATTCAGGGTCGATCCGTTAAAGTCTTCATTGAAGATCAGATTCCAATTGCTGCCAATAGGCGCAGCAACGACGGGTGTCGAGGAAAAGACTTGCAATTCGATCATGATTGTGATGGCAATGGTTATAGCGATGCCAAACGATGCAAGTCTACGAAGCATTCCAAATTCCTTTTTAGCGAGACATTAACCTCAAGGTAATCACCGATCGCGTGAAGATAGAATTGACATATGACCACACATGACCTATTACCTAAATGTTTTCTTAACTTTTTAGGATTAATTTATGCCGTTTTCATCCTTATTTCGGGCTGTATAAATGCGTATTGAATTGGCGGTTTATAGATTTTATGAGATTTTTTATACAATTTAACCCTCGCGTTACAAAATAATGATATAATGCACATACGCAGTGATTTACTGCGAAACATTTTGTTCAAATCTAAAATAACGACTATAATCACGCTCGTGTTTCAGCAGCATAGTCCCCCTTCTGACATCGCCTCACGTCTCCTGGGTTATAAATTTTTCACTAAATATCTTCTCACTAATGCGACGCAGTCTCTTACTCTTCGCCCAAGTTCGTGCATCATTGCGTCGTAACTCAAAAGATTATCGATATTCACAGTACAGGAGATGGCAATGCAGTCAAAACCGCCACGCCTATTGATGCTGATCGACGACACCATTGAAAATCCGTATCGAACAGAGCTACATTACATCGTAGACACGACCGCCAGCAGCAGTGATTTGGTTGCGATGCTATTCAAAGAAAAATATGATGTCGTAGTGCTGGACGAGCGAGTTATCGGCTCACAATTGACCCTGCTGGCGAACACGATCAAACATCGATTTCCACTTACATCTGTCATTGCACTCACGAATCTTTCTGATTCGCCTCAGACTATCCGCTTTGAACCCTATGCCGACGAAGTCATCAGCGCTGATTATGTGACCAGTGATCTGCCATTAGTGCTTGACCGTCTCTTAACTCGTCAGATGACGGTTAAATCGCTTAGCCAGCGCAATGAACAGTTGCGCCAAATCATCGATTTCACTCACGATCTGCATCGTCTGCCAAACGATGAGCAGTTCATACAAAATGTGCTGACGCTGTTGTGTGATTACGCCAACCTATACGGTGCGTCGGTCGCACTCAATGAAGGTGACACATTAAAGTTGTATAGCCTGAGGGCAGAAAACACGCCGCAGCGCCTGTACGAGAGTCCTCTCTTGCCAAGCGAGTACAACCCATTCGTGCGCGCGACTTACCGAGATATGATCCAGGTTTACGAAGATGTCAACATCGATTCGTATTACGTCGCTTCACCGTCGCTGCTGGACGCGCGTGCGTCGGTGTTCATTCCACTCCGTACTGATGACGGATTAAGCGGGGCGATCGGTTTATTCCGAACGGGTGAAACACGTTTCGAAAATGACGAAATACAACGGTTAGAGCTATTCGCATCGCATATCGCGGTGGCGCTCAGCGGTTTAATCGGCTTCGCATCACAAAAAGTCTATGCCCAAAATAACGAGATGCTTGTACGGGCGTGGGATGTATTGACCGCGATTAAAGGTGAAAACGAATTGATCGGGGTTTTGCGCGACTTGGCTCAGGAAAGCTATGGCGCGAAACGTACGCTCATGTGGATTTATGGCGAAAACAGTGTAAGCGATGTGACCGATCAACAGGTTCACATCTTTACAGATTTGGAAGCGCAGACTGTGTTTGGTGATTTACTCATCGCGCGCGCGCTCAATGATGTGATCAATAGAGTAAACGTCAATTTGAAACCCATCCTGTTATGGAAGCGGCAGTCTCAGGGCAAACCGTTAGAGCGTTTGTTTGAGGCTTTGGATGGCGAATATCTGGTGTTTCTGCCTATCTCTGACCCGACACGCATGTTGGGGTTAATGGTTCTCAGCTATGACGAAGTAAACGGGTCTTTCAGCACCATTCTGGAGCGGCTCGAAACGCTGGGTTATATCACGGGACGGGTGTTCGAACGCATGGCGTTCATCAATGTTGGCGTGGAACAACCGTATTCTTTGAGAGGAGCGCTTGACGAAATCTCGCCGCCCTTCGTCATTGGGCGTTCAAACGGCACCATCGCTTACTTGAATCCTGCTGCCAAGCAGATGCTCAACACCGATGAGGGGGAATCGCCCTTCTATAAAGGTTCAGATGTGTTAAAGCGGATCGCGGACCAGACCGACGATGCGTTTCAAACACTTTTCCAGCTCACGAATGCGGTTGCACGCTTACACACCATCGATAATCAACACGGCATCATTGTCCCGATGCAGATTAGCGGCGAACTTAAGCGCGCACAATTGTTTCCTTTTCCCGACCCCGATCTCAAACGACCCGGATGGGTACTGATACTTCAACACACATCCATTCCATCGGCGTTGAACTCGCCAATGGTGAATGATCAGTTGAAGGGTATTCTTGATAATCTGGCACACCCACACATGCGGCTGCGCGAGATCGTGTTCGGTTTAAGTAATAATACAGAGTCGAGCAAAAAAACCAATGCGCTCATGCTGCGCAGCTTGGAATACGAAGTTGAAAAAGTCGGTTTATTGTGGAACAACCTGATCAACGTCGCACAGCCACCGACCGAGTCCAACACGAGTCCCGAAGATGTGGATTTGAACGAGTTGGTACAATTCGTGCTCGACTCGCGCTTCTTGCGCCCGCTTTTCCAGCGCTGCCGCGTGAATTACCTCAACTTTCCACTCCGCGTCCGCATCGATGTCACGCAGGTCACGCAGGCGCTCACCAATATTCTCGCCTATATGATGGAAAACTCGCCTGGTGATACTGAAGCGGTGATCGAGTTCAAACGGAAAGAGTCGCATGTAATTCTACGTTTCATCAATCCACAAACGCGTCATACCAATGCTATCTTGCAGCAGCTACTTACCAACCCGAGCGCAGAGTCGGTAAAAGATGATGTGAGCATGACTGATTTTGGATTGTTCGTCGCTCGACAGATCATCATCGCACAGGGTGGCGATATTAACGCGCAGGTCATGCCACAAAGCGCATTGATGATCGACGTTCGCCTGCCGATTTCCGCGACGGATGTCGTCATGGCGCTACCCGAAGCAAAAGATGAAACTATTCCTCAATTGTATCGGGGCGAGTTGTTTCCCGCGCCTTCGACTCCTCGACGTACGACGCGCGATATCGCCTTCTTTCGTGGTGACTCGACGTTAAGCAAGCAGGTCATTCATTTACTGCAACTTCAGAATTATCATCTGCACTTCTTCAACGCCTATGAAGTCAATCAAACCGCCGACACACGGTTTGACCTGATTGTGATCGACGTTCATCAGCATGGCAATGACGCGCTCGGCTTGTACCGCAGCATCTGGGCAGTGAATAAAGCGCCAGTCGTCATGATCAGCGACAGCGCCCTGACCGACGCGCTGGTTGAAGCGCTCAACCTTGGCGTACAGGATTACCTGACTAGCCCGATTACGAACGATGAGCTTTCAGCACGAATCAGTATTATCCTTAACCGCGTGACGCTGGGCGACCGTACGCGCGAACCGATGCGAACGGGTGATTTGGTCATCGACTTTGCCCATCGTCAGGTTTTTGTGCGTGGTCAGCCGATCGCGTTGACGCGGCTGGAATATGAACTGCTCCAGGTACTTGCCATCAACGCTGGGCAGACATTGACACATCATCAACTGCTCACACAAGTATGGGGACCTGAATACCGAAGCGAGACGCAGTATTTGTGGGTGAATATCCGCCGTTTGAGACAGAAGATCGAAGTCGATCCTGGTAATCCGTTTTATGTGCGTACTCAACCACGCAATGGCTATTTTTTCTATCAAGAGGAAGATTAGCTCAAAAAGGGTTATCATACTCATGATCAGCGTTCACGCGTATGCGACAATGTACCGTTGCACCAGTTAAGAGGCAAACATAGAATGCTAACAGTCAGAATTCCTAAAGAATTCATCGATACTCGTATTTCGGAGCGCCAGTCACAATGGCTGGATTCGCTGCTGCAATCGCGGCGTATCCGTATTACCATCACCCATCTCAATATCGCTTTCATTCTGGATGTGGAAGACGAAGTCTTGATAGGGCGTAAGCTGCCAGACGGAAAGCAGACCCTCGATCTTGAACCTTTTCAAGCAATGGCGCATGGCGTATCGCGTAAACACTTGCTCCTGTCCTGGCAGGATAATCGGCTTGTCGCCATTGATCAAAACAGCCTCAATAACTCGAGGCTGAATGGGGAGATTATGATCCCATCCTTTCCGTATCCGATTTACAATCACGATGATTTGCGTCTCGGCGCTTGTCAGCTTCACATTGAGTTCATCACTGATCCTGACATGTTAATGCCTTAATCTATAACGTCCTGTTTTGTCGGTGTGCAACTCAAAGAGTCGCACACCGATTTTTTGATCTCACACAGGCGTTTCAGTTGGCTAAGGTGTCGCGGTTGCCGATGGCGGCGGTGTTTCTGTCGGCGTGCTGGTCGGCGTATTCGTCGGCGTATTCGTCGGCGTTTCTGTCGGCGTACTCGTCGGCGTTTCTGTCGGCGTACTCGTCGGCGTTTCTGTCGGTGTTTCTGTCGGCGTACTCGTCGGCGTTTCCGTCGGTGTGCTGGTCGCTGTATTGGTGATCGTCGGCGTGCTGGTCGCTGTATTGGTGATCGTCGGCGTTAGCGTGGCGGTCGGCGTGTTCGTCACGGTTGCTGTACGTGTGGCGGTTGCTGTACGCGTGGCGGTACGAGTCGCGGTGCGCGTTGGCGTCGCGGTTGGCGCGTCGTTATCGCGGATGCTGACGTTGATGTCTTCACATTCACGGGCGTGGTTGAAACCGCTCGACAGAATATTGCTTCTGCTCTCGTGTTCGAGCAGCGTGAAGTGTGGATCTGTTTCGAGCAGCGCGTCATTGACCACCGTGACGGTAAAGTTCTTGCCCGTGTTCCAATTGGTAGTCGAGAAGATGCGTGATAATGGGCTGACATTGATTTGTGCCGGGTTAAACAACGCGAATACCGTCACCGATTCGCCAGCAGCGGGCGATTGGCTTAAGCGCATGTTGTAAATGACTGCGAACCCAACATTCGCCTCATCTAGCGCGATCGTCTGGCGGCTGACGCGGATGCAGAACACATAGACCGGTGGCTGCGTGTTCGTCGCGGTACGTGTGGCGGTACGTGTAGCGGTACGTGTGGCGGTGTTCGTCGGCGTGCCCGACGGCGTGCTGGTTCTCGTCGGCGTGCCCGACGGCGTGCTGGTTCTCGTCGATGTCTCTGTCGGCGTTTCCGTATTCGTCGCGCTCGGCGTCGATGTCTCTGTCGGCGTTTCCGTATTCGTCGCGCTCGGCGTCGATGTCTCTGTCGGCGTTTCCGTATTCGTCGCGCTCGGCGTCGATGTCTCTGTCGGCGTTTCCGTATTCGTCGCGGTGAGCGTGGGTGTGAGCGTTATGGTTTCAGTTGGCGTGATTGTAAACGTCACCGTCGCGGTTGATGTTGGCTGCGATTGCACGAGCTGAAGCACGATGACATTGCTAAGCGGACTCACCGTTCCGATGGCATTCTTAATGACGGCGCCGATCAAGTTGAAGCCAGCCAAATCATTAAAGCGCGTGAGAGTTACTGGAATATCGATCGTTCCGTTCGCGCCGATGATCGCATTGTATTCGCGGATCGCCACGACTTCGTTTGGCTCAAACGGATCGATATCGAAGCCGCCGTTTGGTACACCTTCAAGGTAGAGCGCGCCTTCTAAGACCAGCAGACTGACCATCGACCCAGCGTTCCCACTTACGCGCACTGTCTGATTACTCCCGGTATCGTCCGTCACTATTGTCGAACTGCTGCCTATCCCAATGACTTCGATGACGGGCGGCGCGAGCAATTCTGAACCTACAAGCGCGTAACTCGCTGTTTCACTGCTCCCGGCGCGGTAGAACACCCCCGTGTACTGGCTGCTATCCGCGAACTCGAATATGACCTGGCTGCCGATCAACTCGATTCCCGAAATCGCGCCTGCCTCGACGGGTCCCGGTGGGTTCGCGCCTTTGATGCTCAACGGGTCGTTATCGATGGAGAACGTAAACGTTTCGCCAGGTTGAAAGTCGTTGAAAACAATTTCCAGACGGTCATAGCCGCCGTCGTGCGGTGCGAGGTATGTTACGCCGACATAGCCCGTTGCCGTGCCACCCGCGTCGACCGTTAATTCTTTCCCTGCAATATCGCCGCCTGTATCTTCGGGGTCAAAAATCACGTCACGAAAGATCGCGCTGCTGATGTCGATCCATACCCGTTCCAGGGCTTCGCCGCTGGTCGAGTTATTGGTAATCACGTACGAACTATCGAACGATGTGCTGGCAGATTGGATGTTCCCTGATGGCACAATATCAACACGACCTTGTATGACCAGGGGCGATGGGGTTGCTGATGGGGTGGAGGACGGAGTCGTTGTCGCGGTGTACGTTGGCGTAGCGGTGGAAGCAGTTGGCGTGCCTGAGCGTACAATCTCAATGGCGCTCACATCTGGGTTATCGGCAACATGGATGAACTCGATATTCAACACGCCATCGGTGACCGTCACCGATGCACTGTGCATAATCGCGTGCCCCTGTGCGCCTGTTTCGCCAAACACGTCGATGTCATCCATTTCAGGCGGTACTACGCCTTCCAGCGCGGCATCGAATACGCGCTGACCAGCGCCGCCGATACCACTTGAAAGTTCCGCACTGTAAAGGCGCACCTCATAGGTCCCATTTTCCACTGGGAACGACCACAACATTTCCGGTGCTGATGCCGTGTCCCAACGCTCATCGTGGAACAATTCAGCAGATATTCCCAGCGGGAGCGAGGCGTGTGTGAGATCGATCGCGCCGTTGTAGGCACCCCATGATGTGACGCCATAACGCGCGTCGCCGATCATATCGACGTTGGCATACGGTGATGCCTGGCTGAGCAGGGGTATCCAGTGCCAGTCAAGATCGCGTTCCCAATTATCAATCGCAGCGCCGCCTACGTTGATGCGATAAATCACCGTTGTATTCGTCGGCGCTTCCACAGCGCTTCCGCTTAAGGTGACGGTTGTGCCGCTTGTATTGCCCGCATTACTAATCACCGACAAAACAGCGGTCTTAAAGCCCGTCGAAACGGGGGTGAATAACACATCGACCAGCGAGCTTTCTCCAGGGGCAAGCACCACTGCGTTGAAAAGTGAAATCGTAAACTCACTTGCATTCACACCTGTAAGCGTAATGTCGCTCACCGTAATCGATGGGCTGCCTTGTGGACTTACGTTAGTGATTGAAAACTGCTGCGATTGCGATGGCGTGTTCAGCACTTTTTCACCAAACACAAGGTTGAAATTGGAAAGTCGCAGTGGTGAGAAAATACCTGTTCCGGTTAACGGGATGACGAGTTCACCCCGATCATGTATGACGGTCACTTGTGCGCTTCTTACACCAACCGCGCTCGGCGTGAATGCAACGCTGAACGATGTATTCCCATGCGCTGGAAGGGTGAGGGGTGTTTCTGGTGCGGTGAGCGCGAATTCGTTGAGATCGCTGCCTGCCGACGCGATTTGACTAATCGTCATGGGTGCGTCAGTCGTATTGGTTAAGGTGATCGTCTGCCCGTTACTCGTCACATCGCGATAGATGCTGCCAAAATTTACACCGCTCACGTTCGCTGCCAAATCTGCCTGCGCGCGCAATATTTCAATTGCACTCACATCAGGATTATCGATGCCGTGCAAAAATTCGAGCGTGAGGGTGGCATCGCTGACATAGACCAGCGTGCTGACCATGATCCCGCGCCCTTTCGCGCCAGCCTGACCCAGCGCGTCAATATCGTTCAGTTCGGGAGGGACAACACCTTCAACCGATACATCGAAGACGCGCTGACCTGGTGCATTGATGCCCCCTGAAAGTTCTGCAAAGTACAACCGCACTTCGTACAATCCGGGTTCAACAGGGAACGACCAGACCATTTCAGGCATTTCGCTCGCGTCCCATCGTTCCGATAGGAAAATCTCTGCTGGCGTGCCGGGTGGTAGCGACGGGTGCGTCAGGTCGATTGGACTCGTATACGCGCCATAACTGCCCGTGTCGAAACGGTTATCGCCTGCCGCGCCCACGTTGGCATACGGTGATGCCTGGCTGAGCAGGGGTATCCAATGCCAGTTTCGATCGCGCGACCAGTCCGCGAATGCTTCCCCTCCTGCATTGACGCGGTACAACGCCGCTGATGGATCGAACCCATAGCCGTTCAACAGCAGCGGCGACAGCGTGTTGCTGCCGCTGTGCGTGATGCTTAACGTCCCCTCTGTAATGCTTGCGTCCTGCGGTGTGAAGGTCAGTTCCAGGTCGATTGACTCGCCTGCCGCTGCTGTAAACGGCAGAGTCGGTGCGCTGGTTATCGTGAACGTTGCGCCGCCGATGACCAGTTGTGTGACGGTGATCGGTGGGTCACCCGCTTCACCCTGGTTGGTCAAAGTGACCATTTGCGTACCATTCTCACCGATCTCCACACTACCAAATTGAAGGCTTAACGCGTTCCAGTCAAGCGTATTCGCGCTGCTCAGCACGCCAGTGCCAAGCAGCGGCAGCACGAACGGTGCATTCAATCCGCTGTGTTCGATCACCAGTTCAGCAGAAGCTGTTCCCGTCGCTATCGGCGCGAAAGTGATATCCAGAGTCACGGATTCACCGGGTGAGAGGGTCGTCATGGGTGGCGACTGTAGTACGAAGTCATTCGCATTCACACCGTTGATCATCCATGAGTTCAGTTGAATAGGATCAGAGGCGTTGATATTGTTTTGGATCGTCACGCTCAAGACTTTGCCCGCACCATTGATTGGCACGCTGCCAAAATCCAGTTCGCTTACATCGCTTTGTAATACATTCAACGATCCCAGATATGGAACGACTTCGATGGCTTTCAGCGCGGGATTATCCACACCGTGCAAAAATTCGACCGTGAGCGCACCATCGCTGATGTATGTCAACGCCGATTCCATCACGCCACGTGCCGCCCCGCCCGAAGCTGCCCAGGTATCGAAGTTGTTCAGGTTGATCGGGGTTTCACCTTCTACCAAGACATCGAATACGCGCTGACCTGTGCCCGTGATGCCGCCTGCGATCTCGGCGAAGTACAGTCGCACTTCATACGCGCCTGTTTCGACCGGGAACGACCAGATCATTTCGGTTCCATCCGGCTGGTCGAAGCGTTCGTCCACGAATAATTCGGGCGGTATGCCAAGTGGAAGCGACGGATGAGTCATATCGATCGGTTCTGGATACGAACCGCCTGAAGTCGTGCTGTAACGCCAGTCATTCGTCTGTGCGACGTTGGCGTACGGTGACGACCGATCAAATTCCGATTGCCAGTTCCAATTCAGATCAGCTTCCCAATCGTCCACCGCGGGGCCGCCCGCATTGACACGATAGCGTGCCGTTCCATACGGAGACCCCGTTCCAGTGATGGTGAGTACGAGCGGATTATTCGAACCGCTGTGGATAACATCGAGCGTGCTGGTATACAGGGTCGGCTGGTCAAGTGTCAACTGCACCTCGAAGGTAATGGAGTCTTCTGGCGGGATGTTGAAGGGCAGCGTGGGCGCGTTGACGATCGCCATGCGTGCCGGGTCAGCAAGATTAAACGCCGTCACATTAATCGATGGGTCGCCCGCTAATCCTTGATTTTGCAGTGTCACTATCTGCGTACGCGCCTGCCCGTTGACCAACACGCCGAAATCGAGCGTGGTGCTATCCGCGCGCAGTTCGTTTGGCGCTATCGAGCGCACTTCAATATATTCCCATGATGCTGTAAACGGCACACCCGATGTGCCCGCGGTTGCGATTATGCCGACGACGGCGGCGCGGGTGGTATCGCGCAGTGTTGTCAGCAGATCGCCGGTTACAGCGATTGGATTGCCAATCGCCTGCTGCGTGTTACCCGCTACCGCGTAGCGCGGCTGTACCGTTCCTGTCACTGGATCGATCAACAGGTAGAAGTTGATCTGCGTATTTTGCAGCAAATCGGCAATCACATACGAACTTACGCTTGCGCTCCCGTTCGTCTCATGAATGATATCGATGCCTTCGTATGTAAGCATCATCGCCACATAGTTATCCTGGTCGCCCGTGCCGACGAATACACCCATCTGCTGACCCGCAAGCGGAGTGCCATCGAAGAAAGGTGCGCTCAATGCGGTATGTGCCAAAAACATGCCGTCATTCTGACTGGACGCGAACCCGAACTGAAAGGCATGATCCTGGTCGTTGGCGCTATTCAAGGCTGTCCCGGTGGACGTTTTGATGATGGTGAAGTTGCCCGCTGCATTATTGTAGACAAAGTTTTCGTCGTCGAATGCGTAATCGTCGATGCCGTTGTTCATGGCGCCCATGAAACCGAGCGAGAACAAACCGAAGCCGGGGTTACCACTATCCCAACTATAGTAGAGCGGCAGCATCGTGTTCATTCCGTTGGCGATATCCACCGCCAGTCGATCCGAAGTATCGGCGATACCGTCGTTATCGTCGTCGGGGTCGAGCAAATTCGAAATGAAGTCTTGATCGTAGTCGGTTGGTTTAATCGCCCCGTTGCACGGATTAGTAGCGTTCGCGATCTCGTCAGCATTGGTGTACCCATCGCCGTCTTCGTCTAACGTGACATCATCCGCCCCAGTGCACACGCCAACTGATTGACCATCATAATCGGCGGGTTCAAATACAACGACGGTTCCATTGAAGATATTGACAGCCCACACCGTACCCGGATATACATCCGTGTCCCCCTGGGCGCTCACATTGAGCGTGCCGATCCCAATGTTCGATGCAAACGTTTCGACGTTCGTCGCTTGCAAACCATCCGTGCTCAACTGGACACGATAAATTGTGCTGGTGAAGCTGGACAAAAGTAAATCGCCCTGCAAAACACCACCGAAGTTCGACGCGGTGTATTCCACCATGCCGTTGGTTGAGCCAGGAAATGTCGCTAACGCGCCATCCTGTGGCAGATTGCCACCGTTGCCCGGTGAATAATAATTACACTCGACCGGGTTTGCGCCTACCAGCGCGACCGGCGATACACCGTTGAAGGTATTATCGCTGTTTCCTCGTGTAGGGTTGGGATGCCCACCAAAGAAGCCTGGTGTGATGTAATGAAGTTGATCGTATGTATTTTCAATCGTTTCTTCGTTTTCGGCGTTGGTACAGGTGGGTGTATTTACGTTGATCGCAAGTCCGCCAAATCCAGGATTGGGTCCGTTATCAGTTGCATAGATATGTCCTGCCGTCGTCTTGATCACACCATAGGGATTGCGCAAGCCGACCGCGTAAACCTGTACCGGGCTGCCTGGCAGTATGATCGCCTGATTATTACCGTTGTTGCCGCCAAACGGATCGCCTTCGTCCAACCCATAGGGATGCTGCGGACTCACCGAGTTGGGGATGTCAGGTCGGCTGGGGTCGTTCAACGTCGCCAGATCGTATGGAGTGCTGCCAAGCGCATTGAGATCGACGGTGAGCACGGAGGCGGATAATGCCGTTTCGGGCAGACCCGCAAATCCATTCGAGGTTGCGCCGATGTTGGTATTGCCGCCTTGTGCGACATAAAGTGTATTCGTTGTGGTATCGAGCCACATATCGTTAGTGGAGTGGAGTTCTTCTGAACGGGGGAGTCCGCGAACGAGGTCTTCCTTAATCCAGCGATTATCGATGAGCGTCAGCCGCGAGATCACGCCTGAATTGGTGTCAAGGTTGGTATCGCCCATCCCCTCGCCGCCGTTGCGTTTATCCGACGATGACACATAAACGACGGGTTGTGTCGCCGTGCCAGTGACGAACATCCCCGTCGCTTGTCGTCCCTGAACGCCGGGGGCGGGCGTGGCATCATCATTGACGTTAGGCATTAGTTCGATGATGTCAAGTCGCCAATCTTGTGTGGCGCTGTAATCGTTCGCAGCGTAACGGGTGACGGTATAAATCTCGATGACACCCACTTGCTGAAGTACATACAAGCGTCCATCGGGTCCGAATTGAATATCGGTTCGTAAGCGTTCGGGGATTCCGACAACGGTACTTGCACCGAAATTGATCGATGTTTCGCCATAGACAGCATCGAACCCAAACGCCTCTGCCGTAAGAAGCAGGAATGCGACCAAGCTATATAAAAAAGCAAAACGACCAAATCGGCTGCGTTGTCGAGTCATTGCAATGGTACTCCCTAAGGGCTTGTGATGAGCGTGAGTGGTACTTCAAGCGGTGATTGGCATGTGCTTTCTAAACACCAAACCAGCGTCAGGTCAGCTAATGCTGCACCGACAGGTACTTCAACCTGAATGATTCCGACCAATGACGATGCGGGCGGCAGCGAAGCACCGATCAAATACGGCAATCCCAACGTTTCTGGAACGCGGGCGGAATAAAATTCATAAGATTGATTACGGACACGAAACGACTCCGCCGTAATCAATACAGATGTATCGCCTTGATTAGCAACGACGAGATTCAATTGCAATCGGGATGTCATCCCTGTTTGGGGTTCCAATATCGTCACCCGCTCAACTAAAAAGGTCAGTGTCCCGTCGTTCGTTCGATTTGTGAAGACGAATGTACCGACAGGTTCGACGGTTACACCGCGATCTACCGTCGAACGTTCAAAATAAGCGGGTAGTTGATCGCATCCGTTGAGAAGCAAGAGAGATACAGTACATAACAGAGTCATCAGTCGGATGATCATTGTTGGCTCCCGTCGGTGGCTGACGCGATTTGTGGACGACCAGAAAATTCGATATTTTCCGCCCGTCGCCATACCCAGTAAATTCCCTCACCAAACATGGTGTAATACGGAATCTCTGCGATCAGCTCGTAATTCGTGCCGCCATGCAGACGGTCGTCAACGGCTTGTGCGGTAGTCACAGCGGGACCGTAGCGCAAAATGATCAGGTCGAAGTACCCCTCATCAATCGCCGCGTGATACGCTGGAACGCCTTGAAGCTGCTGCCCCACCTTATCGGTGTAGTAGAACCAGTACAATTGATTCCACTGCCAGCCATAGACCACATCCTGCAGGTAGTAACGCATCACTTCGGATTCCTCCGCCAGATAACGCCCCGCGCCTGGACGCACTTGCGTGCGTAAAAGACGAATGAGGTCGTCACTATCCGCCCATTCAGCGTAAAATCCGCGAGCCTGAGTGAGTCCAAGTCCGAACGCCAGCAGAATGACCGTCAACGCGACCGTCCACTTTTTGCCGACGTTCCGTACTGTCATATAGCCGCTCCAGCGAGCGAGTGCGTAGCCAGCCAGCGGCGCACCGAAGAACAAGCCATACGCAATGTGTTTGTGCAGCGAAAAGCCTTCCATCTTGTAAATGTGGTAAATCGGCGCGATGAAAATCGTCGCAAAGAACACAAGTTTGAGTGGGAAAGTTTTCCAGCTAAATCGTCCTGATAGCAGACCGATAGCCGCAATGACCATCATCAAGCCCGCCCATTGAACCGAGCGCAGCGTTAAATCAAGCCGATCGGTTTGCAGCAGCGCTTGTCGGTTGGTGGTCGTCTGGCTTACCCCGATCCATAGTTGTGGATCAAGCGTTAGAATAATGGCGATTCCGCCGCCGATGATGGCGACCACGACGATCAACTTGATCGCCGCCTGTACGATCCCAAAGGTTTGAAACGTCCGCCACGCGAGGATCGCCAGTACGGTTGGCAGGAACATCAACCCTGCATACTTCGCTGCGACCGCGCTGAGCAGTGCCAGTCCGGCGAGGATCGTGAAGCCAAGTCCGCGCTGCTCACTTGCGCGTAACGCGCAAACTGTTCCGATTGCCGCCAGCGCCAAACACATCGCGTCGTAGGTTGCCAGACGGCTGAGAAACAAGACAGATCCCTGAACCGCATAAAGTACTGCGGCGCAGATTGCGCTGTTCAAGTCGAATAATCTCCGTGTGACCACAAACGCACACGCGGTCACGATCAGCATACAAATCAGGCTGAAAAAGCGCGCGCCTTCGATCCCAGCGACAATATCCAGCCCGCCCGCAATTAATGGATAAAAGGTTGGGAGACCGGAGAAATACAGCGCATACGGTTCGACCACTGGCTCGCCGCCGAAAAAGTACTCGTCAAAGTATTCACGCCCTGCATACACATAGAGTGCTTCGTCCTGAAACGCGGTGTTCTGCAAATTCATCGAGAGCAGCGTTTGAAACACCAGCGTTAAGACGAGCGCTATCCATGGTACGGCGCGCGTCGAAGTCCGAAGTCTCGAGGAGATCGTCGGTAATGATTGTGCTTGTTGAGGGTATAACACCCGTTGCGCCATAGAATTCCTCCTGTTTCAACGCTCGTTGGTGGCAGTTGTTTGGCACGGACGGCATTGTGTACCGCCCGTTTGCTTTATTCCGTATCAGTAATGTCTTGTATCATCAGGCGAATCGCATTGGTGGTTAGCGGATCAGACAGCATCGACCATTCCTGATGTTCGCTTAAGACTGCACCAGGGCGCGGCGACCCTTCGTAGTAGATCAGCGCATAGAGGTTGGGCACGTTCATGACCGCATCGTGAAGCAGCGTGAAGTACGCGGTTTTTCGTTCCGAGCTGCCTGCTGCACTTACCTCGATGAACAAGGGCGTATTGGGGTAGGCGCTTTGGAATGCAGTCAGTTCGTCCACTGGTGCTGCCCACTCCGTATCTGGATACCGAATCAGGCTCATCAACACCAGGTCGATCGAGTCGGTGGGTGGCGCGTAGAGCTCATCGTTAATCGGGTCGGCGGGTGACCAGACCCAAGCGACATTACCCGCGCCTTCATCCGCGAAAATTCGCTGAATATGAAGCCATGCGCGTGTTACATCTGCCGGGATACCATTGTTCGTCACCGCCGACGAGGTTGACCAATTGCGATCGACATGGGGAAGCACGGTCAGGTACACGGGGTATTGATAGTCTGCGATCGCGCGCGCCCAGCGCTGCAAGGCTTGATCGTGTACCCCGTTGGCGATAGCGGGCAAACTCGCGTAATAGATATCGACGCTTGGCTGCGAAAATAACAGTGTCACCCAGGGGCGCGCCTGCATCGCTGTGAGCTCTGCCGCCCACAGACTATCGAAGTTGTCGTCGATCTCTTGTGTGCGCCCAATGATCTGTGGTGCAGTGCCAATCTCGTCGCGCAGCACCGTCACCTGCGTATCTAATAGATCATGCGGGAACTTTACGCCGAAGCGGACGACACTATTGTTTATCAACGGTGAGAATGCCTGTACGGGAGTATTAATCGTCGGCAGCACCAGCACCAAACCAACGACGATGGCTGCGCCTGTCATCAGCGCTGCGCCCACCAATGTACGGCGCTGCGTCATAAGCCCAAACGAGGCGGCAATCGTTTGATTGAGTATGCGAAACGGTGCTAATTGACGTGCGTCGTCCGCTACCGCCAACCCTATCGCTGCGCCCAACATACCGATTTGATAAACGATCCAGATGATCGTCACAATCACAGACGACGACTGATAATTAACGCTTAAGCCAATCACCAGCGCGACGATGGATAAGAGGAGAAATGCCAGATGCGGGCGAACCTGCTGGAGATTTGAGTCTTTCAGTTTTTGTTTGGATGTGACTTGAAATCCTATCTTACGTCCACTAACGACCGCTATGATCGCGCTGACGAGAATAGGAAAACTAGCGAACCCAATGACGATCCCGCGTATACCGCTTCTGCGCCATGCCGCCACAAAGAAGGCGACCTGCGAAGCTGCAAAGTAGGGGATGAAGTGAGTCATGAATGAATCGAGATTCGATCCAATTACGGCAGGGATGCCCGTAATCAAAAATGCAATCGGCGCGATCACATAGATCAGGTCGCGTAAACCGGAAAGATAATGGGTACATGCCAACGCATACTGTATGCGCTGATTGATATTCAGCCCGCCGCGTCCTGGCAAAAAGATTTCCTTCCAATGGGTGCGCAGTACCCCAAGCGTCCCCATTGCCCAGCGACGTTGCTGCTTGAAATACGAGCGCAAATCCATGGGACCGATACCCTCGGCGAGCTTATCCTCGATGAATACACTGCGCCAACGAGGGTGCAGCAGAATGGATGCGGCGAAATCTTCCGTGACTGAGTCCTGAGGCAACCCACCGATCTCGTCTAGCGCCGCCGTTCGTAACACGACATTTGTCCCACAAATGAACATCGCATTCATGTTCGACTTACCCGGACAGAGCATCTTGTAGAACAACGCCTGTTGATCATGCGCCCAATGTGAGATGCTATTATCGAGGTTGCCGTAATACTGACCGGTTTGAACCCAACCAATCCGACTATCTGCGAATGGCGATATCGTTTTGACCAGGAAATCCGGGTGCGCTACCTGATCAGCGTCGAAGATCACCATGAGCGCGTTTCCGGTCGCGTTCAAAAGCTGGCGCGCATTTTCGAGATTGCCCGCCTTCGCGCCGCCTTTGGTCGTCCGCGTGACGTAAGTCACATTCAGCAGTTCCGCGATTTCTTCCACATCGCGCCATTCCGCGTAACCCGCTACTAACCCATCGTTGCAAATCACGATCGTGACTTGCCCTTCTGGATGCTGCTTCAGGTAACGCTCGCGTGCTATCAACGCGCCGTTGATAGTTTTGCGTAGAATGTCGATGCCTTCGTTCACTGTCGGGATCATGATATAGATCGGCAGCGCGAAGGGATCGACATGCTGTTCGAGCGTCTGCGGCTTGCGCGGATACAGCGTATATTGAAGCCCGATGACATGTAATGCACCGAATAATTCGGCGGCGAAGAGTGGGATACCGATCCACCACCCTTGTAGATTGATGAGGCGAAAGCGCCACCCCATATAATCTACAGCGCTGATGATGACGATCATGCCAAATACCCACACCGCAACTTCGCGCCACGATGATTTCGCTCGGATCACCAGAATAAGGCTGATAAACAACGTGGCAATTGCCACCCAAACACCCAATTCGGCTTGCCATAACCAAATCCCGGCACCCATCGCTAGTAGAGGGACAATCAGCGAACTCATGGTGATGTTCCAGCGCTGAATCCGGCGGGGTCTTGTTTCTGTATGCGGAGCAGAAGTGATCCCAATATTCACTGTGTCCGTTTCCTCAATTCTGACTCGTTAAGCGGCTAGTGTTAGCATGGGTCAAGTGCAGACTGTCTACTCTGTATCGGGCGACAGAGTCTCAAGGGTGATGGAAAAGCCTACTGAACCGAAGGTGTGGGTTGGTTTGCGAGTCGACGCGGCAGCATCTTGTTTAATTCTCCCAAACGCATCTTCAGGACTAAAAGCGCCGCCTCGGTGATGATGCTCATCTCCATTTTCGACTGACCTGCCACCCGATCAGGAAACGTGATCGGCAGTTCGCACATGCGCAACCCGGCTTGAACACAGCGATAATTCATCTCAACCTGAAAGGCATAGCCGTTTGAGCGGATTGAATCGAGGTCGATCTGTTTGAGGGCACTTGCGCGGAAGCATTTGAAGCCTCCGGTGCAATCCATGATCGGCATACCGAGAATGATGCGTGCATAAGCGCTGCCACCCTTGCTGATGATCTCGCGCATTTTTGACCAGTTTTCGACACGACCGCCGGGGACGTTACGCGATCCCAAAACGACATCGATGCTGCGTTCCGCAATGCTCAGCATCTCCAGCAGATATATCGGCTTGTGTGAAAAATCCGCATCCATTTGGAACAGGAAGCTGAAGCCGTGACTTAATCCCCACTTGAATCCATCGAGGTACGCGGTGCCCAATCCCATTTTGCCAGGTCGGCGCAATAGATTGATCCGTTCGGTCTTCGCCGCCATCGCTTCGACTAAATCTGCGGTTCCATCTGGTGAGTTGTCATCAACGACCAGAATGTCAAAGTTTGATCCCTGTGACAGTATTTCTGCGATCAATCTTTCAATGTTCAACGACTCTTTATAGGTGGGGACGATCACAAGGCAAACGCTCGCGGACTTAGAAAACTGCGCTACTGTTGTTGCGAAAAGTTCCTGATGTTCCATTACGTCAGCCCTCGAAATACATATGTGCCACCCAACATCTTTAAGTTAAAGGGTGCACCTTTCAGCCTAAGAACAAAACCCTTGCATCCGCTTGCAAGGGTTTTGTGAAAAATTTCACCAAATTTTTAGTATGGTTCGTTTAAATTGCGTTTGTTTAGCATTTGTTTCGGCGTTTGCAAGGAATCGTCTATCGCCGCCTAAAAATGTGGGTACATCCTTAAAGGAATATATAAAATCCTCACCTTTAACATAAAAAAAATGATGATATTTTTATTTTTGGCACCTTATGGCTCAAATGCTAAATCTGCCAACACCATTTGGGTTCACTGCCGCGCTTGTTCTACAATTAAGGCGATGCTGAAGACGGTTCCGCCACCGGACGAAATCAAGGCAATGTTGGAACAGATCGGCGCGCCGACAGATTACATCACGCTCGGATTGGATTGCGAAACGGTGGTGGAAGCACTCGACTACGGGCATTATTTATGCGGGCACTTCACGATCATGAAACTGTTGAAGCTTATAGGAACGCCGCTGGTCTGCTAGATGACCCGCCTATTAAATGAAAAAGCGCGTTGGCAGCACCACACATAAAGGAGAAGCAGTGTGTACGTAATCGGAATCGATCTGGGGACGCTTTCTGGAAGAGCCTTACTTGTGAACGCCGGAACAGGTGAAGAAATCGCATCATCTGTTTACCTGTACCCCGACGGTGTAATCGATAAACGGTTGCCAGACAGCGATATTCTGCTGCCGCCGGATTGGGCGTTGCAAAATTCGGCGGACTATCTTGTGACGATTCAACACACAGTGCGGGCGCTGCTCATAGAAAGCCAGGTTGACCGGCGCGAAATTACGGGATTAGGTATCGCAGTCACTTCCAGCACAATGATGCCTGTCACGGCGGATGGCACCCCGTTATCTTCTTTGGCAGTTTACCGCAATAATCCTCACGCTTGGGTCAAACTGTGGAAGCATCATGGCGCAGAAAAACAAGCACAGCGCATCGCCGCCGTCGCGGCACAGCAGCGAGTGGCGTGGCTGGGTCGTTATGGCGGGACGGTTTCGCCCGAATGGTTTTTTAGTAAAGCACTGCAAATACTCGAAGAAGCGCCAGAAATTTATCGCGCGGCAGATCGTTTGATAGAAGTCGGGGACTGGGTAATCTGGCAGCTCACCGGTCAAGAGGTACGAAGCGCAGCGATGGCTGGCTATAAAGCCTTTTACCAAGAGGATAGCTTTCCATCAGAGGCATTTTTTGCTGCCTTGCATCCCGATTTCGCGCACATTGTGTCAGACAAGCTCAAAAGCCGCTTTGCCGAATTAGGTTCGCGTGCAGGAAATTTAACGCCAGCGATGGCAGCGCTGATCGGCTTGACCGAGCATACGGCGGTTGCGGTTGCGAATATCGATGCGCATGTGACCGCCCCGGCTGTGCGGGCAACCGAGCCGGGCACGCTGGTGTTAGTCATGGGGACATCCACCTGCCATATCATCTCCGATACCCATGACCATACTGTGGAGGGTATTTTCGGTATTGTCAAAGATGGCATTGTACCGGGCTTGTATGGCTATGAAGCTGGACAATCGAGTGTGGGTGATACTTTTGCCTGGTTCATCGATAATCTGGTTCCCGACAGTTATTTTCAGCACGCGCAGAACACCGGACTCTCCATTTATGAATATCTGGAGCAGATTGCGTCGGAGCAATCGATTGGGGAACACGGCTTGATAGCGCTTGATTGGTGGAATGGAAATCGCTCCACGCTGATGAATACGAATTTGACCGGGCTGCTGCTGGGTATGAGCCTGGCGACACGCGCGCCGGATATTTACCGTGCGCTCATCGAGGCGACCGCGTTTGGCACACGCCAGATCATCGAAACCTATGTCGAATCTGGAATTGAAATTCGGAATGTTATCGCGGCAGGCGGCTTAGCGGAACGAAATACTTTGCTGCTGCAAATTTATGCTGATGTCATTGGGCGCGATATTCGCCTTGCCGGGTCTTCGCAATCACCCGCGTTAGGCGCAGCGATTCATGGGGCAGTTGCCGCCGATCTATATCCAAATGTTCATGCTGCGGCGCACATAATGGGTAAAATTAGTGAGCGGATTATTCATCCCAACCCTGAGCATGTCGATCTTTATCAACCGCTTTACAAGCTTTATACTGAACTCTATCAACACTTTGGCAAACAGATACCCGACTTGATGGCGCAGCTCAAACAGATTCGCCACCGTTCCTTTTCGACAAAATCGGTGTGACTTAAAAGATCATGAGGCGCAATAATGAATCGAAACCAACTATTTGACACCCTTGAACAAGCGCCCGATATTGAGGTTCTGATCATTGGTGGCGGCATCAACGGCATTGGCACTTTTCGAGAACTCGCCCTGCAAGGGGTGAAGGTCGTGCTTGTCGAAGCCAACGATTACTGCTCTGGAGCGAGTGCGACATCGTCGCATATGCTGCACGGCGGCATACGCTACCTGGAAAATGGTGAGTTTCGCCTGGTACGCGAAGCCTTGCACGAGCGCAATCGACTGCTCAAAAACGCGCCGCATTATGCCAAACCACTGCCGACGACGATCCCGATTTTTCGCTGGTTTTCGGGTTTTCTCAACGCACCGTTGAAGTTTCTACGGTTGAGCGAAAAACCCAGCGAACGCGGTGCGGTCATTATCAAGTTAGGGTTGATGATGTATGACCTGTTCGCGCGCGCCGACCGGACAATGCCCACCCACAGCTTTCATGGGCGGACGCACTCACTGCAAAACTTCCCGGCTCTCAGCCAGGACATTGTATCGACCGCGACTTATTACGATGCCTATATGCCCTACCCCGAAAGGCTGTGCCTGGACTTGATCCGCGATGCGGTGGCGAATCCAAACGCGCGCGCGCTCAACTATGCGAAGGTGACGCAAGGCACGAAAACAGAGGTTCAAATCACCGATCAACTTACAGGTCGCAGCGTACTGGTGCGCCCCAAAATCGTCGTCAACGCGGCGGGGCCCTGGATCGACTTCGTGAACACTGCGATCGGCGAACCGACGCGCTTTATCGGCGGGACAAAAGGTTCGCATATCGTCGTGGATAATCAAGCCCTGTACGACGCGGCGGGGGGCAGCGAGATCTTCTTTGAAAATAAAGATGGGCGCATCGTGTTGATTTTCCCCTACATGGGTAAGACGATGATCGGTACGACCGATATCCGTATCGATAACCCGGACGACGCAGTTTGCACGCCCGAAGAAGAAGCCTATATTTTGAGTCTGGTCAAACAGGTATTCCCGGATATTGTGGTCGATCCGTCACAAATCGTATTCCGTTTTTCGGGCGTGCGTCCGTTACCGCGCTCGACCAGCGCGACGACCGGCACAATCAGCCGCGATCACAGCATCGTTACCCTGCCGCCAGGCGACAAATTTGCGTTCCCTGTTTACTCGCTGGTAGGCGGCAAGTGGACAACCTTCCGTGCCTTTAGTGAGCAGGCAGCAGATATCGCATTAGCGGGGTTGGGTGTAACGCGAAAAGTCGATACCAAAACGCTGCCAATCGGCGGTGGAAAGGACTTCCCAACCGATGAAGCGGCGCGTCAGCGTTATCTTGCGCACCTTCAGAAAACGACCGAACTCGAAGCCTCACATCTCTCAATCCTGCTGGATCGATATGGTACGTTCGCCGCACAAGTCGCGGCGTACATGAGCCAGGGAAATGATCAGCCGCTCGCATCTGCCCCGCACTACACGCGGCGTGAGGTCGAGTTTCTGGCATTACACGAGGACATCGTTCACATCGACGACTTCATGCTGCGGCGGTCACTGCTGGCGATGCTGGGGCATAATTCGCACGCCGTCGTCACAGAGATCGGTGGTATTCTCGCCCGTGTTTTCGATTGGACAGACACACAGTTGAACCACGAGGTTGATATTATGCAAGAGCGATTGGCTGATAAACACGGCGTCGTTTCGTCTTTGTAATTCGGTTGCTGACGCACGCACGAAAAAATGCTCATGTTTCGTGGCAAAAAGCGCACCTGAGTTATGCAGATGCACGCTTGGATTTACCAGAAAAGCGCCGTAAAGCCCCTGTCTTTAGACATGGGGATATAGCAGGGCAATCGCGTTCTAGCAATCCCTGACGGAAAATGAACTCTTCTAGCCCATTGTGACACACAAAACAATGTCAGTTGTCAGTCGTACCATCTAAATCGCCGCACAGTCCATTATGGCTCATGAAGCGTCGTAGGGTCTCGCTTCTGCGCGTCCGTCGCAGCGAACAAAAAGAATGAGGTCTCTAAAACACCGTCCTGATCTATCTTGACCTCATTAGAAATTTAGATGCAATTGACCTGGGGGATATAAGGCGTAGCATTGTGCCTGTCGCTCAATTGTGCTACAATACGAGGAATGCCAGTCGTGGAGTTGACGCTCCCACTGGCTCTCCAACCTAGTGGGGTCAGAGCATGAGTGAGTCTAACACACACTTCAAAGCATTCAAATACCGTCTGTATCCGACGCCCGCGCAGGAACGACAGATGTTCCTCGTGCTGAAGGTTTGTCGCCACTGGTATAACATGTGCGTTTCCGAACGTACATGGGCGTACAAGTTGGAAGGGCGCAGCGTCACCAAACACGAACAACAAAAGACGGGTATTCACTACCGCAAGACGTTCGCGTGGGCAGCCAAATCGGTAGCCAGTCAAACCATGCAATCCGTCGCCGCTGATGTGGATAAGGCATATCAAGCCTTCTTTCGTCGCGTCAAAGCGGGTGAAAAGGCGGGTTATCCGCGTTTCAAGGGACGCAACCGCTTCCACAGCTTCAACTTTCCGCAATACGGAACGGGCGTGAAAATCGACGGACGAC
>Ga0163154_10002145_pt1 | contig 29249 bp, 18 predicted proteins | sample OliLakLV19MP9P1_FD_148649 | JGI IMG/M metagenome (GOLD analysis project Ga0163154, IMG submission 148649) | Freshwater microbial mat bacterial communities from Lake Vanda, McMurdo Dry Valleys, Antarctica - Oligotrophic Lake LV.19.MP9.P1 | ecosystem: Environmental > Aquatic > Freshwater > Lake >... | reverse complement strand
CCCGCAGCCTTGGCAGATTTGGCAGCGCAACTCCAGCCGTGGCGCTATCGCATTGGGCAGAAGATTTTGGAGCGGGGACGAATGCCCCATCAAGTCACCATTCTTTACCAAGGACAGGCACGACTTCTGGGCTTCGATCCGGCAAACCAGATGCCCGTGACCCTGCAATTGTTGGAGCCAGGAGCCATTTTGGGTTGGTTGGATGTGCTGCGGGAAATTGCCTGCGAAACGGCGATCGCCTCCACCGATGTGGTTTGTTTAACGTTGCCGATCGCCCCCTTCTTGTCCCTGATCGAGCAACATCCCCAACTCCGTCCCGCCCTGCAAGACACTCCGGGATTGACCGAACTCTTCGACCTGCTCTCTGCCCAGTCCCAAGTGCAGAGCGCGGGGATCAACCTCAAAGACATCACCCTACACCTGCATCCCCACGCATCGGTATCTTATCTATCCCCTGGAACTCATGCGCTGACTGAATTGGAATCCGATCGCGTCTGGCTCGTTAGCAGCGGTGTCGTTGATCGCTTTCCCGTCGGTCGCGCCCTTCCCCAATCAGGAACGATCGAAGTCAAAGGCTCCACTCCCGCCCGATTAGTGGGAGTGCGATCGGCAGATTGGGCCGCTCATGTCCCCTTCTCTGAATCAGCCCTCCCACCTTTGATCCAGAACAACGGCACAAACGGCAACGGCAGTCATGCCAATGGCAATCACCCCGGCACAAATGGCAATGGCAAAACGGGAGCCGTCTTAGCAGCCGACATACCTTACGCCCCGATCGACCTCCCCACGTCCCGTCGCCTGCCCCCCCAAGACGCGACTCAACCCAAATATCCCTTTGTCGGCGGCAAAGATGCTGTGGATGTGGCTCTGGCTTGCTTCCAAATGCTCAGCCAGCACTTTGGCATGGCTTTTCGGCGAGAAGTGATGCGGCGCGTGTTAGACAAGCAGGTCAGCGGCAAAACCGTCGCCTCCCTGCAACTGTGCGCCTCCCTAAGTGAATTAATGGGGCTGAGTGCCCAACTGGTGACTGTCCCCACAGCGGCAGTGAGTCGGCTGCAAACTCCCGCCCTGATCCATTGGCAGGGAAGCCTAGCACTGGTTTACGAGGTGGGCGATCGGGAAGTCGTGCTAGCTGTCCCAGAAATCGGCATTCAACGCCATCCCCTACCTGACTTCCTCCACACTTGGGGCGGTCTAGAAAATATGGGGCAAGTTCTATTACTTCAGCCCACCAAAGAAACCCCCCAGCAACGCTTTGGAGTCAGTTGGTTCCTCCCCTACATCGCTAAATTCCGTAGCGGTCTGCTGATCGTGTTCTTGGCTTCCTTTTTTGTGCAACTGTTTGGACTGGCTAACCCGTTGATGACCCAGATCATTATCGATCAGGTCATCATCAATAACAGTCTGGACACGCTGCAAGTGCTGGGCGTGTTGCTGATTGTGGTCGCCATATTTGACGCAGTGCTAAGCAGCCTGCGGACGTATATGTTCACCGAAATCACCAACCGCATTGACCTCGCTCTAGGTGCAGAAATTATTGGGCACCTGTTGCGATTGCCCCTGCGGTATTTCGATCGTCGTCCCGTTGGGGAACTCGCCACCCGCATCAATGAACTGGAGAATATCCGACAATTCCTCACGGGCACTGCTTTAACGGTCGTATTGGATTCCGTCTTCTCCGTTCTCTATATTGCAGTGATGTTGGTTTATAGCTGGCTGCTCACGGCGGTCGCCCTGTCCACTATTCCGCTATTTGCCCTACTCGCTTTAGCCGTTACCCCGATTATTCGCAAACAACTCCGAGTCAAAGCCGAACACAACGCCCACACGCAATCCCACTTGGTGGAAGTTCTCTCCGGCATTCAAACCGTTAAGGCGCAAAATATCGAACTGCGTTCCCGGTGGCAGTGGCAAGAGCGCTATGCCCGCTATGTCTCTGCCAGCTTCAAAACCGTGGTCACTTTCACCACCGCCAGTTCTACCAGTAATTTTCTCAACCAATTATCGGGGTTGCTGGTGCTGTGCGTGGGGGCGTACCTGGTGGTGGATAAGCAACTGAGCTTGGGTCAATTGATTGCCTTTCGGATTATTGCCGGGTATGTCACGAGTCCGCTGCTGCGGTTGGTGCAACTGTGGCAAAACTTCCAGGAAACCGCGCTGTCCTTTGAACGGCTGGCAGATATTGTGGATACGCCCCCAGAAGCGGATGAACTAGACCATCGCAACATTCCGATGCCCGTGATTCGGGGCGCAGTGACTTACGAGAATGTGTCGTTTCGTTTTGCTCCCAGCGGCCCGATGCAATTGAGCAATATCAGTGTGGATTTTCCCGCTGGCGTATTGGTGGGGATCGCAGGGCAGAGCGGCTCTGGCAAAAGCAGCCTGATGAAGCTCCTGCCTCGCCTCTATGAACTCAATGGTGGGCGGATTTTGATTGATGACTACGACATCAGTAAGGTGGAGCTTTATTCGCTTCGATCGCAAATTGGGATCATTCCCCAAGACCCACTGCTCTTTGATGGCAGTGTCCAGGAAAATATTGGCCTCACAACTCCTGATGCCGCCACGGATGACGTGATTGCTGCTGCCAAACTCGCCGTCGCCCACGACTTCATCATGTCCCTGCCCAATGGCTACAACACTAGGGTGGGAGAACGGGGATCAAATCTATCTGGGGGACAACGCCAACGGATTGCGATCGCCCGCACCATTTTGCAAAATCCCCAACTGCTGATTCTGGATGAAGCCACCAGTGCCTTGGATTACGACACCGAGCGCCAAGTTTGCCGTAACCTCACCCAGGCGTTTCGCGGCCGCACTGTCTTCTTCATCACCCATCGCCTCGGCAGCATCCAACAGGCTGACCTGATTTTGATGATGCACCAAGGCACGATCGCTGAGCAAGGCACCCATGCTGAACTGATGGCGTTGCGCGGTCGCTACTACTGCCTGTATCAGCAGCAAGAATCCCAGGTGGTAGCGACCCTGAATTAATCATTGACGATGTACAACTTTTCCGAATCACCCTCACCCCAACCCCTCTCCCAGAAGGGGAGAGGGGCTAAGACTTAGATCGGCTCCCCTTCTCCCAGTGGGAGAAGGGGCTGGGGGATGAGGGCAGATTCTAAGTTGCACATCGCCTAATCATTGACTCATCAGAAAATCAACTCATCGAAAAATCAATCATTCACAACCCATAAAACCATGAACGAAACCAACCATCCCCCGGATCAGTCTACGCAAACTGAAACCCACGACGCTGGCTCCAATGGGTTGATGCAAAATGGGCCATCCAAAAATGGATTCTCTAATAATGGGGCATCCAAAAATGGCGCTGTAAATGGATCTGGGGCAGAAGCAGTGCCCGCCCTTGCTTCACCAACTGCTCGATCGGCCCCACCCGTAAATTTTGACCAGCCGGTGATTTTGCGCCAGTCTCCTCTATGGTCACGGGCAATCATCTTAACTTTGATGGGGGTGACGACGATCGCGGTGATTTGGGCCTTCATCGCCCAGGTGGAAGAGGCCGTTTCGGCGAAGGGCAAATTAGAGCCGCAGGGAGCCGTGACCGAGGTGCAAGCTCCCGTCGGTGGAGTTGTCAAGGAAGTGCTGGTGCAGGATGGACAGCACGTTAAACAAGGCGATTTGCTCGTTTCCCTCGACCCAACCACGGCTCAGGCCCAACAAACCTCGCTGCAAAAGGTGCGAAGTGCCCTAGCGCAGGAGATTGAGTTCTATCGGACGCAAACTCAACAGGCGGCGCGTCCTGTCAACCCCAAGCTCCTCGCATCCTTACCCCCAGAACCGATCGCCCTGACCCGCAATCGAGCAGCGCTGATGGCAGAAAACCAGCTTTACCGGGTGCAACTGGGGAGCGCCCCGTCCGGCACAGGATTGACGGTGGAGGAGCAGTCTCGGTTGCGATCGAGCCGGGCTGAGGTGAGTTCACGGGTGAATGCAGCGCAGCTAGAATCTACGCAACTGCAACGCCAACTGGAGCAAGTTCGCATTCAAACGGCGAGTGCCAAAGATTTGCTAGCCGTGGATCAACGGATTTTCGCTGACTTGACGAAGCTGATGCAGGAAGGCGGCATTGCTCGGTTGCAATATCTCCAGCAGCAACAGCAAGTCCGCACCCGTCAGGCGGAGGTCGATCGGGGAGTGCAGGAGGAAGGTCGCTTGCAGTCTGCCATTGCCCAAAGTGAGGAAAGGGTACAAAATACGATCGCCCTCACCCAAACTGACCTGCTGAGCAAGATTACGGACAATGAAAAACGCATTGCCGAAATCGATGTCCAACTGACGAAGGCAATGCTGGATAACGAAAAGCGGATTGCGGAGATTGATGCCCAACTCAGCCAAACTCAACTCACCCTGCGTTACCAAAGTCTCCAAGCTCCAGTTTCGGGCACGATCTTTGACCTCAAAGCCAGCGCCCCTGGCTATGTCACCGATTCTACAGCGCCGATTCTCAAGATTGTCCCGGATGATGCCTTGATTGCAAAAGTGTTCATCACCAACCGCGATATCGGTTTCGTGCGGGAAGGGATGCCGGTGGATGTGCGAATTGATTCGTTTCCGTTCAGTGAATTTGGGGATGTGAAGGGGCGGCTGGTTTGGGTGGGTTCCGATGCGTTGCCCCCGGATCAGATCTATCCGTTCTATCGCTTTCCCGCCAAGGTGCGCTTGGAGCAACAATCGCTGATGGTGAACGGTCGGGAGATTATGCTGCAATCGGGGATGTCGATTAGTGCGAATGTGAAGCTGCGGAAGCGATCGGTCGCCAGCATCTTCACCGACTTGTTTAGCAAGAAGGTGGAAAGTCTCAAATCAGTGCGGTAGGGCAACTATTAAACGTTACCTTCACCCAAAAACCTCAAGACGTTCTGATGCTATCGGCTGGACTCACCAATCGGAGTAACTTTTGTTTCACCTGAGCATCAAAAACATCCCATTTAATCTTGGCGAACTCAGCATTTTCATTAAACCCGCCCAAAAAGCCCATCGGAATCTCAAAGCCGCCAGCGGTGAAGCGGCCCCCACCGAAGTAGCGCCCATAGGCATCCTGTCCAAAGGCTTCTTTGATAAATTCATCGGGATCAAGGGTGATTTTGTTGGTTCGCAGCGAGCCAACGACGATTTCCACCTCTTTATCTTCATCGTGAAGAATGCCGTAGACAACTGCGGTATGGACGTTTTCTTCAGTCACTAAGAAGTCTGCGGCTTGGGGGATGGCATCCCGATCGTCGTAGCGCAGGTAACCTACTCCCGCGATCGAAAAACTATTTTGCACCGTGCGGTTGCGTAGCGATCGTTCAATCACATCCATTACCCGCTTAGAACGCGCCGCCTGCAACACCGCATTCAACAACTGCGGGTCATAGAAGCGACTGAGGTAGGCAGCAGCCAGAAAGTCCTCTTCCTTTGCTTGCATCAAACTGTTGGTGTCCGATCGCAACCCATGAATCAGGGCAGTCGTACATTTAACATGCTGACTGACACTCCCATCCAGAGTTAGCAGCCCTGCTTGCAAATATTGGGTGAAGATGGTAGCCGTCGCCCGCGCCTGGGGACGGATATCCACAAACTCAGCATTGAGATTGCTTTGAGGACTGTGGTGATCGATCACCGCAATCACCGGTAACTCAGACTGTTGCACCAGCGGCAAAAGCTGACTGGTCGTGCCTTGATTGTCGATGAACACACAGCCCTGGTAGCCGGACAAATCCTTCGTCTTCAACGTTTGCACTGTACATCGCTGCACGGGCAACCCAGTGAGTTTCACCAAGGCAATGTTTTCCTGATGGCTCAGCGTCCCCGCGTAGATAATTTCGACCTGAATGTCGTAGGGTTCGGCAATCAGCTTGTAGGCCCAGCCACAGGACAACGCATCGGGATCAGGGAAATCTTGCAGGATGACAAGATGCCGATCGCCTCGGTGTCGTTCCAGGGTCTGCCGCAACGCTTCTACCCGCTGATCTGAAGTCCGCTGGCTCTGGGAATTGTTCCCTGAGTGCTTGATTATTGCTGGCTCTAACAACGGAGGGTCAAGCGTACTGAGGCTGGCAAGGGAGCCAGTTCCATAGGGGTCAGAATGTAAAAAGGAGCCGTTCAAAGCAGGTTGGGACGAATTGGATTGCATAGGTACTGATTCAGTTTGCCCATTTCAGGGTCAACGAATGTAAGAGGATCACACTAGATGGCACATCTTTATAGTTCTATTAACCAAGGTGCAACATCGCCCATAGTTGTAATTTTATAAACGTGAGTCACTAAAAACAGCCGATCGATAAAGTTCTCTTGTAACTACTCAGGCTGCTAGCTCAATGTCGAGCCTGCCCTCATCCCCCAGCCCCTTCTCCCATTGGGAGAAGGGGAGCCGGATTGAAGTCCCTCTCCCCAGGGAGAGGGATTTAGGGTGAGGGTAGGCTGAGTAGTCACGTTCTCTTTTTATGACCTTTAGCCCACCCCTGTCCCTTGATCTTCACAAAAAAAAGCTCAAATAGCACGTCTTCAGGAGAGAACTCTTCAAGAGAAGTCCATATCTTCTTTAATGTGAAGTATAGGGACGCTCGAAGCGTCGGGGATCACTATAGTCCATCTACAGACTCAAACCAGCAACACAACACCTATAATTTGGGAGTAAAAAGGCTTTCAGCGATCGTAGCTTAGGCAGCAACTGAGCCATGACCTGACGCAAACAACGATTGGAAGCCGATCGCAGCAAATCCTGTGCACCTAAAACAAGTCATCATTGCCCACAAAGCAGGGGATCGCCAGAGTCAGCGGTGGGCCGAAAAGTGCGCCCAGCAATTAGAAGCACGGCAGTGCCACGTTTTGATGGGCCCCAGTGGTCCCAAGGACAATCCCTACCCGGTTTTTTTAGCCTCATCAAGCTCACCCATCGACCTGGCCTTAGTCCTAGGGGGCGATGGCACTGCCTTGACTGCGGCTCGCCACCTAGCAGCCGATGGAATTCCCATTTTAGCGGTAAATATCGGGGGGCACTTGGGATTTCTCACCGAGTCATCCGACGAGATGAGTGACACAGAAAAGGTCTGGGAGCGTCTCTTAGACGATCGCTTTGCCATAGAGCGCCGCATGATGCTTCAGGCAACCGTATTTGAGGGAAACCGCACCAATCTGGAGCCAATGAGCGATCGGTACCTGGCGCTGAACGACATGTGCGTCAAGCCCGCCTCTGCAACTCGCATGATCACCTCCATCCTCGAAATGGAAATTGATGGCGCGATCGTTGACCAATATCAAGGTGACGGGTTGCTGGTTTCCACACCCACTGGCTCCACAGCCTACACCGTTGCGGCCAATGGGCCCATCTTGCACCCTGGCATGGAGGCGATCGTCGTCACGCCCATTTGTCCCCTCAGCCTCTCCAGTCGCCCCATCATTATTCCCTCCGGCTCCGTCGTGAGCATTTGGCCCTTAGCCGACTACGACCTCAGCACCAAACTTTGGATGGATGGGGTGATGGCAACCTCTATCTGGCCAGGGCAACGGGTCGATATCCGCATGGCAGATTGCTACGCCAAGTTCATTATTTTACGAGAAAATTATTCCTACTACCAAACCCTACGAGAAAAGTTGCATTGGGCTGGGGCCCGCATCCACCACACCAACAACCATCGCAACTAATGCAGTGTAGCAGCAGTCTCTAACCCGCTAGGGGGCTTGGTTTTAGGTTTGAGTTGCTAGCCTGGGTTGGTTGAGCTAACGGGGAAGATGGGACGATAAGCATCCTACTCTAGTGAAGACTGGCAGAAGGAAGTGGGTAGCACTCAAAACTCAAAACGTAATTGCTCAGTCCACTAACTCAATGTCGAGCCGCCCTCATCCCCCAGCCCCTTCTCCCAGTGGGAGAAGGGGAGCCGGATTGAAGTCCCTCTCCCTGGGGAGAGGGATTTAGGCTTCGACGTGAGCGCTCAGCCGAACGGTGAAGGTAGACTGAGTAGTTACCTCAAAACTCAAAACTCAAAACTATTAATGACAGCCCTAGCGAAATTTAAATAATTTTCTCAAGAATGCCCCCAATGCAGTCAAGGAGCGCTTGACCCACGCAAATATGGATTGGAAGGAGGATAAAGCAGTAACCTCTGGAGAGTTTTCTAGGGGAAAAGAGCCAGAAATATCAGTCACTTCGTAGAGCAAATATTTTCCACGTTTACCCGGAATGGAAACGTGAAGGCTCTGACTTACCATGACTTGCTCTTTGACCAGCAAATAAGCCGCTTCTGAAATCAAAAAAGCTGTCCCCATCTGCTTGTTAGCTGCTTCAATCCGGCTGGCAAAATTCACGGCATCCCCGATCGCCGTCATCGTCTGGCTGGTGGCTGAACCTACAGTTCCCATCACCACATTGCCATAGTGAATCCCAATCCCAATCTTGAGTCGATGGTGGTAAAGCGGCTCCAAGTAGTCATTGAATTTATCTATAGCCTGTAGCATTTCCACCCCCGCTCTGACGGCCCGTTCCGCAGCGCGATCGGGATTCTCTACCCCAAACAGGGCCATTAGCCCGTCACCCATGTAGTTGTTGATCGTGCCGCCGTAGCGATCGATCACAGCCCCCATCTGACGGAAATAGCGATTCAACACATAGATGACATCGTAGGGAGGCAGCATTTCTGCAAAGGTCGTGAAGCCGCGAATATCGGCAAACAGGATAGCAATGAGCTTTTCTTCCCCTACAATTCCCAGGGATTCCTGCCCCAAGGCTTGTCCCTGGGCAATTTCCATATCTTCCATATCCAGGGTGAGGCGACGGACGGTCACCTTTCCCTCGCCATAAAGCTGGGTCTGGCAGGCTAAGCGCAGCATTGGATTAAAATGTAACCGATTGGTCAACTTTAGCTCTGCGTCATTAGGCGGCGCGCAGTGTTCCAAGCCTTCCACAATCAACACACGACAAGTAGAACAACGAGCACTGCCACCACAGGCATGAACATGAGGAATCCCAGCCAATCGCGAGGCTTCCAGGATAGTCTCTCCCTCTTCTACATCAACTAACCGCTCATCTGGCAAGTAGTAAATCTGTGGCATGTTAGGTTTGGCGAATTGCTCACCCTCGATCGTTGTTGTAGAGGCGTTGTCCAATGAATGAGCCGCAAATGCTACTCAGAATCGGGAAGTCCGGTTAGTCAAGACATCCTTATGATTCCCGAAAACATCAGATTTTAAGCTTAACTGCCAACCTTCCGATACTGGCTGTTTTCATCTACTATGGGTCGGTACCCGGAAATTAGCACTCTGCGCTTAAGAGTGCTAAATTTTAGTTGGAGAACTCAACAGACAGATAGAGATGGCAAAAATCATTGTATTTAGTGAAGAGTCTCGTCGATCGATCGAACGGGGTGTGGATGCGCTGGCTAATGCAGTGCGAATTACGCTAGGCCCCAAGGGTCGAAACGTTGTTTTAGAAGCCAAGTACGGGGCCCCTCAGATCGTTAATGATGGCATTACGATCGCTCAGGACATTGAACTAGAAGACCCCCTAGAGAATACGGGTGCCCAACTCATCCGAGAGGTAGCCTCAAAAACCAAGGATATTGCTGGAGACGGTACGACTACAGCGATCGTTCTGGCCCAAGCCCTGATTCGTGAAGGGTTAAAAAACGTGGCAGCCGGGACTAACCCTGTGAGTTTGCGCCGGGGAATCGAAAAAACTGTAGCGGTTCTCGCGAAAGAAATTGCAGCCGTTGCCAAGCCTGTGGATGGCAGTGCGATGATCGCCCAAGTCGCCACGGTTTCCGCAGGCAATGACGAAGAAGTCGGAGCCATGATTGCTGAAGCCATGAACAAGGTGGGCAAAGATGGCGTGATTACCGTGGAAGAATCGAAATCCCTGCTGACTGAGTTGGAAGTTGTGGAAGGAATGCAAATCGATCGCGGTTACATTTCTCCCTACTTTGTCACCGACCAAGAACGCATGGTGGCGGAATATGAGAACGCTAAAATCTTGATCACCGATCGCAAAATCAGTTCCATTCAAGACCTGATCCCGGTTCTAGAAAAAGTAGCTCGTGCGGGTCAACCCCTCTTGGTAATTGCCGAAGATGTGGAAGGCGAAGCCCTGGCAACCCTGGTGGTGAACCGGATGCGCGGTGTGCTGAGTGTGGTGGCCATCAAAGCCCCTGGATTCGGCGATCGGCGCAAAGCCCTGCTGCAAGACATCGCTGTCCTCACGGGCGGTCAGATGATCTCCGAAGAAGTGGGCTTAACCCTGGATGCTGCCTCCTTAGAAATGATGGGCACGGCGCAAAAAGTGACCATCACCAAGGATACGACCACGATCGTCGGCACCCCTGATAGTCGCGGCAAATCGGATCTAGAAAAGCGCATCGCCCAGATTCGCCAAGAACTCGACCAAACTGACTCAGATTATGACAAAGAAAAGCTGCAAGAGCGGCTAGCAAAATTGTCTGGCGGAGTCGCGGTGATCAAAGTGGGAGCCGCGACGGAAACCGAACTCAAAGACCGTAAACTCAGAATTGAGGATGCCTTGAATGCGACGAAAGCAGCGGTGGAAGAAGGCATCGTTCCTGGTGGTGGGACGACGCTGATTCACTTAAGCAAAACAGTCGAGGATTTCAGAGCCACCTTGGATGCTGAAGAAAAAATCGGTGCCAATATCGTGCTGAAAGCCTTGGAAGCTCCCCTGCGGCAAATTGCTGACAATTCGGGAGTCGAAGGTTCAGTCGTAGTGGAAAAGGTGCGGTTGTTGGATTTCAACATCGGCTACAACGCCCTCACTGACAAGTACGAAGACCTAATTGCCTCTGGGATCATCGACCCCGCAAAAGTGGTGCGATCGGCGCTGCAAGATGCCAGTTCGATCGCGGGCATGGTGCTAACTACCGAAGCCCTAGTCGTTGAGAAGCCAGAGAAAAAAGCCGCTGGTGGCGGAATGCCCGACATGGGTGGCATGGGCGGCATGGGCGGCATGGGTGGTATGGGTGGTATGGGCGGCATGGGGATGATGTAAGGGGCGCGACGATCGATCGTACCTTCACCCCTCAGTTCATTGACCCTCATTCACAGCACAGGTCAAGCAAAAGGCTTGAGCACCTTGTTCTAGACAACTTGCCAGATTGGCGTAACACCTTAGAGAAGTCACTTATCCTAAATGGATAGGTGACTTCTTTTTTTACTGCCATAGCATGATGCAAAACCTGATGAAATCGTCTCGTCGCCTGAAACAGCGACGGCGGAGCGCTAAAGTCCAAGCCGCTCAGTCAAAATCCCCGGTGAGAGTTGAGGAAAGTACCCCAAATGAATTTTTCTACGACGAGCCGGGCAGTATGCCAGGGACGCTCAGGATTGAAGATGACGCGTCCCACCCAGTTATCGTGTTAATTGACTACAAGGAAGATGCCGCCACCAAGGTGCAGTTGGACACTCCAGAGGCGTGTCTTCCCTATCTCGACAGCGAGTCCGTCTCCTGGATTGATGTTCAAGGATTGGGGTCTGAGACTATTTTGAAACGCCTAGGACAGGTTTTTAGCCTGCATCCCCTCGTACTGGAGGATATTGTCAATGTGCCCCAACGCCCCAAGGTGGAAGAATACCCTGAGCAACTATTAATCATTGCCCGCATGGTCACCCTCCGCGAACAAGGGGGCTTCATTGCTGAGCAAGTCAGCTTTATTTTGAGCAGACATTATTTGCTGACGGTGCAGGAGGAACCAGAATACGATTCCTTCGAGCCGATTCGCGATCGGATTCGCACCTGCAAAGGCACCATCTGCAAGCGGGGTGTGGATTATTTAGCCTATGCGTTGCTGGACTCGGTCATTGACGGATTCTTCCCTGTCCTAGAGGCATACGGGGAGCAAATTGAGGATCTGGAAGCTGAAGTGGTCAGCAATCCTACCCATCAAACTCTAGAGAGAATACATACCCTGAAGCGAGAATTATTGACCCTCAGACGGGCGATCTGGCCCCAACGGGATGCCATCAACAGCTTGATTCGGGATGGCAATGACTTGATTAGCGACGAGGTGCGGATCTATTTACGTGATTGCTATGACCATGCCGTTCAGGTGCTAGATATGGTGGAAACCTACCGGGAACTGGCTTCCAGCTTGATGGATGTCTATCTTTCCTCAGTCAGCAATAAAATGAATGAAATCATGAAGCTGCTGACGGTTATTTCGTCCATCTTTATTCCCCTCACCTTTGTGGCTGGCATCTATGGCATGAACTTCAACACCGAAAAATCCCCCTTCAATATGCCAGAGTTGAACTGGTACTGGGGCTACCCCCTGTGCTGGGCACTGATGATCACGATCGCTGCTGTCATGGTCTATTTCTTTTGGAGCCGGGGCTGGTTTGAAAACTTTTCCACAGTCAAAAAGAAGTAGTTGGATAGAATCAAACAATTTAGAAGATTGCTATAGAGCCTATTTGACATCTTTGGTGAAAGCTTTGCGGCTAGGGCATTTCAGCGAAAGTAGTCAATTTGCCGAAATCATCTTCTGCTAAGGGTTACAGGTTAGATCTCAAATGGGTTCTATAACGGAAGGGCGTTCGCTTAGCGTGTGCTTTGCACTTAGCATCCGGGCAATAGACTTCTGGTCGATTCAAGAGCTTATCTGCCGGATGCTTCGCCCCTACAGCAGTATCTTTTTTCCCGGAAATCACCTTGGATATGTGGATTCTGCAAAAATCCACATATCTTGCCACACATGTTATTTCACAGCATGTGTATCAATGGTCTGAATTGGTGAGACGAAACTGTGGGGTCATGAATGGGCAGCATGACGCGAATGTAGGTTGGCGCGAATTTGTGCCATTGCTGTGGAACCCTCGACAAGTTCACCCCGTTGGGCTGCTTCCCATCCAATCCGAGCATCCTGTTGTAGATCTTGCAATCGCCCTTGATAGATGTCTTCTTGCTGTTTCAGGAGTTTTACGCCCGCGAGAATGACTTCGATCGCACTCTCGTATTTACCACTCGCGAGTTGGCTTTGTACCAGGTCTTCAAGTTCAGGGGGTAGAACAATTTGCATGGAAGTCTATGGCGGGAATTCTGGTTTGATTGTAGGCGATCGAACAGGGCACAGTTTTGATTCAGACATTCTCTCAGAGTAAATCCTTTAGCTCTGGATGATTTCGCACCATTTCCAGGGCTTTCTTGATGTCCTGAGTTCGATCTTTGCGGACAATCAGCGTCACGGTTTCATCTCGAACTACCACCACATCTTCTAACCCGATCGTCACGATCACCTCGTCTGGGTTACTGCTGTAGAGAATCGCGCCCTCGGTATCTAGCCCAATGTGCCTCGCCAGTTCCACATTCGGCTGATCTTTTTTAAGCAGGCGCTCGATTGCATTCCAGTCGCCCAAGTCATCCCACCCGAAGGCAACAGGCAACACATAGACCTTTTGGCTTTTTTCCATCAAGGCATAGTCGATGCTGCGCTTGAGCAGAGTGGGGTAGGCCGCGAGTCCCTGAGTTTGCAGGGGGGTAATGATTTCTGGTGCATGGTGATGCAGTTCGGCGATCGTCACGGCTGCCCGAAACATAAACATGCCACTGTTCCAACTAAAGCGGCCACTAGCGAGGAATTGCTCGGCGATCGGGCGATCGGGCTTTTCGGTGAAGCGAGTTACCTTGTAAGCAGGGATGCCGCCAAAGGTGCCCGCTGGTTCTCCCTGCTCAATGTAGCCATACCCCGTCGCTGGATAGCTGGGCGTGATGCCCAAGGTGACGATCGCCTCTTGACTCGCAGCCAACTCCGCCGCCGCTCGTAATGTAGTATGGAAGTTCTCTACATCACCAATCCAATGATCAGCAGGGAATAAGCCAATGACAGTCTGCTCTCCATACCGTCGGGCAACCTCGATCGTACTCCAGGCCACCGCTGGAGCCGTATCGCGCCCCTCTGGTTCCACCAACAAATTCGCCTCTGGTAAATCGGGCAGTTGCGATCGGACTCCCGCCGCCAAGTGAGCCGCCGTCACCACCCACAGAGATTCCCACCCATCCACCAGAGAGAGTAGCCGATCGGCAGTAGCTTGCAACAGACTCCGCCCACTTCCATCCAAACTCAAAAATTGCTTCGGCCGTTGGAGGCGGCTGAGGGGCCAAAAGCGCTCTCCCTTGCCCCCAGCCAAAATCACAGGAATGAAAGGTTGATTCATACTCAGGATGGTTTCACTGGAACAACTCTGCTAGATACTGTATCCGTATTGATGCCCGATCGGTATCATCAAGAATGCAAATTATGGAAAACACATGGGGACGTTGGGGAAGCTTACATAAATGACAGGGTGCATCTCAACTTTGCAACCACCCGATCCACCCTCACCCTAAATCCCTCTCCCTAGGGAGAGGGACTTTGAATTCCGGCTCCCTTCTCCCCTAGGGAGAAGGGTTGGGGATGTAGCTTGCTTCCCGAAGGGTGGGCGGATCGGAGATCTGCAAAAGTGAGATGCTCCCTAAATGACACTCATATGAATGACAAATCATGCATGGTAAATCATGAGTGGCTCCTAACAAATGCTCAACGACACATGACCAATAGCTAATGACAAAACCCTCAAGCTCTGCTCGCCCTTCTCCTGGAAAGACTTTAACCCGTTGGCTGTTCTGGAGCTTTGCCTTTGTGATCACTACCACGGTTTCAGCCTCTGTGGGCGCAACGCTGGCGCTGCTGACTCCCCTATCGCCAATGATTGCTCCATGGGAGCAGGAGCGTCCGGCTAAGAACGACATGTGGAGCAGTATTCTGCAATACCGGGTGTCTCGTCCCGTGAATATTTTGGTGATGGGTGTCGATCGCGTCCTCAACGTGCCTGATAATTCACCAGAGATTTTTGCCGGACGCAGCGATACGATGCTGCTGGTGCGGGTAGACCCCAATGACAACTCGGTGAGTTTGCTCTCGATTCCCCGTGATACCCAGGTGGACATTCCTGGCATTGGGATCACCAAAATTAATGATGCTAACCCCAGCGGTGGCCCAGCTTTGGCAGCCCGGACGGTGAGTCGCACTCTCAACAATGTGCCGATCGATCGCTACGTGCGAGTCAGCACCCAGGCATTTCGAGAACTGGTTGACCTCCTAGGCGGCGTAGATGTTTTCGTTCCCTACCCCATGGTCTATGTTGACCAGACCCAAAAGCTGAAAATCAATTTGGCTCAGGGCTGGCAGACCCTGAATGGGGATCAAGCCGAACAATTTGCGCGATTCCGCAAGGATGCTCTGGGAGATATTGGGCGGGTGCAGCGGCAACAAGCATTGCTGAAGGCCCTGCGGGAGCGGCTCACCAGCCCCACCGTGTTGCCTAAATTGCCGCAAATTGTGCGAGTGATGCAGAAGTATGTTGACACTAATCTCAGCCTCGAAGAAATGTTGGCGTTGGTCAATTCTGGGCTGAAGCTCGACCAGGAACATTTCAAACAGGTGTTGCTACCGGGCCGCTTTAGCACCCCGGATGAATACGTCGCCAGCTATTGGATTATGGACCCGCTGGGCCGCGATCGGATCATGCGCGATTACTTCAAACTTGGTTCCGCCTATGCCACAGCCAATGAAGCCACCAATGCTTACCCGCCGCTGAAAGACTTGAGAATTGCGATTCAAAATGCCTCTGGACGGCCTCAGTTATCTCGCCAAGTTGAGCAATATCTCGCCGCCCAAGGGTTCAACAACCTCTATCTGCTGCCAGACTGGACTGACCAACAGCGTCAGACGCAAATCATTGTGCAACAGGGTGACTTGGAAGGAGCTATGGCCCTCAAGAAGGTGCTAGGAGTGGGGGCGATCGATGCAGCTTCCGTGGGGGATTTAGAGTCAGATCTCACGATTCGCGTGGGCAAAGACTGGACTGGCACCCTTGCTCAACCGATTCAGTGAAGTAGGTGTTGGTTGATTGGGCCAGCGATCGGAATTAAGGAGATTCCTGGAAAAGTTTATACCAGGCACCGGAAGGGCGAAGCATCCGAGCAATGACCTTCTGGTCGATTCAAGGGCTTGTTTACCGGATGCTTCGCCCCTACAGGGGTAACATCTTGCCCGGAAATCTTCTAAACCAGTCGTAACGATCGCCCGAATGCTTCGCATGTGTAAAGTTTAGGCACTGAGACACTATCTTATCTGCAACTCCATCACTCCATTACCCCATCACTTCTAAGGAAATTATTAAACCTACTCCAGATCCAACGAATTAGGTCGCCAAATCGCATCTGCAACCTGGCACACATCCCGCAACTCTTGCACATCATGCAAACGCAACACATCGGCACCCCCCACGATCGCCGCACAACAAGCTGCCGCCGTCCCCCATACCCGTTTCTCTGGCTCTGGTTGCTGAAGAATTTGCCCAATAAAAGACTTACGTGATGGCCCCACAAGAAGCGGATACCCCAAACTCCGCAACGTAGGGAGATGGCGAAGGATCGCTAAATTTTGGGCGTAGGTTTTGGCAAAACCGATTCCTGGATCAATCAAAATTTGGGTGCGATCGATGCCAGCCGCCACAGCAGCCTCAATTCTTTCCTGTAAAAATTGCCGAATCTCGCCCATTAAATCCTGGTACTGCGTCAACTGTTGCATAGTTTTAGGCGTACCCCGCATGTGCATCAGGACGATCGGCACTCCCAATTTCGCCACAGTCGGCAGCATCTCAGCATCAAAAACTGCGCCTGAAATGTCATTTACCCAATCTGCTCCAGCGTCGATCGCTGCTTGGGCGACTGCTGCGCGAGTGGTATCGATCGAAATCGGGATGTGTAAGGAAACAAAATCTGCGTTCCCAGTTCGCAAGGCTTCAATCACAGGCACGACCCGATTTAATTCCTCAGTGACCGAAATCTCCTCAGACTGCGGTCGAGTGGACTGACCCCCAATATCCAACACATCAGCCCCAGCACTAGCTAAACGATGAGCCTGTGCCAGAGCAGTTTCCAACGTATTAAACCGCCCTCCATCGCTGAAGCTGTCTGGGGTGACGTTCAGGACTCCCATCAGGTAAGTGCGGCAACCCCACTGAAAGTTTGTATCTCTAATCACTAAAGAAGACGAAGGCAGGGAAAGGTCTGTTGAGGCAGAAACAGGGCGGTAATCCATATCGTAAGTTGTGAGAGTCGGGTAAAGATTTGATCTATGATCGAATCAAAGATGATCATTTTTTAAAGCAAATCCAAATCTTCAAGGGAGACCTATGAATTCTATGAGATCTGTTCTACGGAACGTCTGCCTGACACTTGTTACAGCCATGCTCGTAATGAGCAGCTTTTTCTTAGGTGTGCCTTCTGCGGCCGCCGAAACCTACACGGTTAAATTGGGCGCTGATAACGGTATGTTGGCCTTTCAACCCGCCACAGTCACCATTAAACCCGGCGACACGGTGAAGTGGGTAAACAATAAGCTTCCCCCACACAACGTCATGTTTGATGAGAAGAAAGTTCCGGCTGATGCTGTGGCGATGGTTGGAGAGTTGTCCCATGCCAAGCTGCTGATGTCCCCCGGACAGGATGTGGAAACCACATTTCCCGAAAGCACCCCTCCTGGTGAGTACACCTACTATTGCTCTCCCCACCGGGGTGCTGGCATGGTCGGCAAAATCATTGTCCAAGGCTAATTTAGCCTAATCAATTGAGTTCGAGGGGTTGGCAACGACGCTAACCCCTTTTTAATGGCATTTTATTTTTAATGACAAGATGTGAGAAACATTGTGTTGAAAAGGCTGATAACTCTGGTCGGACTAGTTGTGATGCTTTGGTTTGGTGTTTGGAATTTTCCTGCGTGGACCGGAGAAATGGCAACAGGCAGTCAAATCTTTAGTGCCAATTGTGCCAGTTGCCACATAGGAGGCAATAACGTCATTTTGAAAGACAAAACGCTCCAGCAGTCAGCCCTGGAAAAGTACCTCGATCGCTACAATGAGGAACCCTTGGCAGCCGTCATCTATCAAGTCAGTCACGGCAAAAATGCGATGCCAGCATTTGGGGGGCGCTTAACTGACGAGGAAATTCGAGATGTGGTCACCTACGTGTTACGGCAGGCAGAGCAGAACTGGAAGGATTCTTAGCAGGTCATGGACACAGGAAGTTTCAGAAAAATTCCCCATCGTGTTGTATGACTCCACTACGAGTCTATTGCTACCGCTGTCGTCGATCGCTGGGAGGGATTACCATTTCAGGTATGTCGCAATTGTGTTGTTCAGTTAGAAGCACAGGGAACTATGATTACTACCTCAACCGCTATTGAAAATGAACGCATGATCCAGAGCATTCTCCAAGAGCGAGAAGGCGGCGAAAGAGAGGTCGATACGCCAGTGGGTCAAGTAGACTTACTCACCGATGATCAGGTGATTGAAATTAAGCATGTCAGTGATTGGAAAGAAGGCGTTAAGGTCAGTGTCTATGCGGTCTTCTTTCCAGACAGAGAGCCTCGGTTACATTTATTTGGCGGCTACAGCAAGGATACCAAGGCGATCGTTGAGGACGTTTGTCAGAAATTGGCAATAGCCGTGACGTGGGAGCGCAACCCATTTTAGTTGGGTTCCCAAATTTTTCTAAGAGGGAAATTGGGTAATCTGAGGCGTTGACACTAGGGTAATTACCGTGACTTCTGGAGGGCAGAAGAAACGTCCAGGCAGATAGGTTCCCAAACCCCGATTCACATACAAACTGTTGGAACCAATCCGGTGAAAGCCCTCTGACCATTCCCAGTGCTTCACCGCTCTGTAACAGGATTTAAGGTAAGGAATCTTGCGTCGTATGGGCTTCGGGAGACTCCGGTAGAAGGACTTCACCAATTGCGGCACCGGGCCAAACTTGGGCAGCACCACCTGTCCTCCGTGGGTATGCCCTGAAAGTTGTAAGTCAACGCGCCACTTGCTCAAGGGTTCAGCACTGTCGGGGTTGTGAGATAGCACAATGCGCGGCACGGTCGGGTCTAACTGGTTTAGAGTCAGGGCTGGGTTAAATTCAGATGACCAGAAATCTGGCAATCCCACCAAAGCTAGTTGAGGATGCAGCGGATAGGCAATCTGGTTCCATAGGACTCGAATATCAACATCACTTAAGGCTTGGATGATTTCTGCTTTGGAACGACGGTAGTGTAGATCGTGGTTCCCCAAGACAGCAAAGGTTCCGCCCCGGCTCTGCAAATGTTTGAGTCGTTTTGCTAAGGCGTGAATCGGTTGGGGATCATCGGTTACAAAGTCGCCTGTAAGTAAGACGAGATCTGGATTCGCCGCATTGCTGGCATCGATCGCCTCTGCCAACAATTCTTCCGACAGGCGTACCCCATCGTAATGAAAATCTGATAAGTGAACGAGTTTACACCCCTCTAAGGCTACAGGTAGCCCAACGATCGCAACGGTAGGGGTTTCAACACTCAGCGAACCTGACATTAGCTTATGCATTGCTTTAGCTTAACTAAATTAACCCTAAGCTAGATGGATTTAAAGATGAGCTTTCTCCGTGTTTTCACTTATAGCTGTGACAAAGGATTCCTGTAGTCTATTGAAGTTACTGAATTATAACGTTTAGCATCAAAAATCAATTTTTGACCCTATCCAGCGTTAGATATTTATAACTCTCTAAAAGCTCAATGCTTTGTGAAGCTCCGACTGAGCATTGATGAAGCTTATTTGAGGCAGGGTATAGTCGCAACTTTAAAGGGAAAAGTAAATAAAGATGTTTTTTAGAGCAGGTATCTCATACTAACTACTTCGTGGCGCACTGTTCGCATTACGTATAGGTGAGGTGCTAGTACAGACCTTCTCTATCAGAGGTTACGTAATTATCTGAGTCCGATCGTGGTTGATTCTGAATCCTTTGGTATTGTCAGCTTCGATTTTTAGATAATTAGTTTTTAACTTGTTTTTCATGGTTCAGTGACATTTTCTAGTTTCTTTAATCAGGAGTGGGAGTCATTCAGTGAAAGGGTCTAAACAATACGCCGTAAGCAGTGCTTTTCAGGGTTGCCTTCGCCCCATCGCATTAGCCGCATTAGTTGCAGGGGGATTTCTTTACGTAGCAGCCCCTGTCCGTTCTCAAACGGCTGCTGGCACAACGATCAATAACACGGCAAACGCCACCTACACTGATCCCAATAATCCCGGCACCACCATCAACGCCACATCCAACACCGTAACGGTGACCGTGGTGGAAATTGCCGGGATTACGGCGACCCCCGCTGCTTTAACAGATGCTAACGGCGGTACTGTTCTACCCAACGACATTTTGAACTACGACTTCAGAATCACGAACGTGGGGAATGACCCCACTCGCTTCTTCTTGCCAGGAACCGCCAGTTTAGGAATTAGCCCCGCGACTCAGGGCACCGCTCAGGTGATTGGTTTTCAAAATGCAGCGGGTGTCTTCACAGCCTTTGCCCCCGTCAATATTCCCGCAGGAGGCACTACTACCGATGTCTTAGCCTTCACCATCCCTGGAAATACCCCTGGTTCTGTTCCAGCCGGATTCTCGCTCGTGGTGCGAGTGCCTGTGACCGTGAATGCCTTGGCTCCCGCAGGGGCAGCCATTCGAGTGCAGTATGGCGATGTGCCCCCGAACGATAATAGTGCGGCAACGCAAAACCAACCCGCTCCTGGTGCCCCTACTCCTATTCAACTGCTCACACTGGACAACCCGAATGGCGCGATCGGAGAGTCCGCTGGCGTACTACCGGCTGCTAGTGAAAGGCAAGCCAGTGTGTTTCAACAAATTTTGGTCGGCTCCCAACCCCAAGCCTTTGCGGCAATTCTGAAGACGAGTGGTGCCTATGTGCCCAATACAGCGGCACTCACTGACGATTTATTGACCTATAATCTCTCGGTGCGAGTTGACCCAACGGCTCCCGCAGGCAGTGTGGGACTGACTCCGGCTCCCCTAGCTGGCACTCCGATTAATCTCGGCGGTGTGCCCAATACTATTCGCATTCTGGTTTCCGATGCGATCCCGGCTGGAACGGTATTAAATGCGGCTCCCGTTGCCCCTGCGGGCTGGACAGTGGTTTACACCACCTCTCCAACAGCGACGGTCGCCAACGCTGCGGCTTGGTCAATAACTCCGCCCGGTGCTTTCCCGGCCCCCACCATTACGCGGGTTGGTTTCATCAACGACGGCCCGATCGCCCCCTCTGCGACACCGATTACGGGCTTCTCGTTCCAAGTTGTCACAACCAATGCCACGGGCACGTCATTCACGATCGCCAACATTGCCCAGGTGTTTGGTGAAACTGACGGTGTTCCCCCTGGCCCCAACACGCTGATCTATGACGAATCAGGCGACACAAACCCCACCAATGTCAATGACAATGGCACCCCTGGCTCAAATGTCCCCAACACTGGGGTGGCTAATCCACCTGTGGATGGGGTGGACAACAACAACACCAACACGGGGACAGGCCCGGGCGGTGAAGACAACGTGTTTACGATCGCCACTCCTGGCACGATCCTCAACGGGCCCAATGGTCAGCCCGCAGCGGTGGGTCCGACCAACAACAATGACGACTTTACGAACCAATCGACTCCGATTCCAGCGGGGACGGCTCCAGGTTCAACGATCGATCCGGCTCCGGTTACATTCACCAATACGGTCAACAACCCAGCCCCCCCTGGTGGAACTACCTTAACCAATGTCTTGCTGGTGCCGGATGATGGGGCCGCTACGGGCACCTTGCCGATTGGAACCCTGGTCACAGTCACGCTGGGCGGAACTTCAGTAGTTTATACCTACAATGGCACTGACTTTATTTTCACGTCAGGCGGAGCGCCACTCTTGATTCCTAGTTTGGCACCTAGCACCTCGGTGAACTACACGGTGACGGTCGATCTGCCATCAGGGACACCGCTCTCAACTGATACCGGAAATGGCTTCCCTGTCCCTATCTTTGCCTTTGTGGATACGAACGGCAATGGCAGACCGGATGCAGCAGACACCACTCAGAATGCGACGATCGATCGCCTCTACACGGGATTCCTGCGCTTAGTTAAAGAGGCACAGATTCTAGGTACAGATGGCATAACGGTTTTAGTACCCTTTACCCAGACCTCGGCTCTGCTGGGTCCACAATTCGCTCCCGGTCGTTTTCTGGAATATCGCATCACTTACACCAACATCTCCAGCCCTCCCGCTGGATCTGGAAATGTGATCCTCAACGCCAACGCGGTGGTGATTACTGAAAATGGTGTGACTGCGCCAAACAACTGGGCCCTCGATAACCCTCCGACACCGGACGGCATCATTGACACCAGCAACGTCGTGGGTAGGGCAACGGCAACCAGCGGCACGATCACCTACTCGCCCGCTGGCGATCAAACGGGCACCACGGCGGCAACGGATGTGACGCAATACGTCAACACCCCTGCTGGCACAGTTGCTCCCCAAGCTAATGGCACCTTCATTTTCCGGCGGCGCTTCAACTAGGAACCCGTTGCAAGGAAATAGGGAAGCAAAGGTGACTATCGCCTTTGCTTCCTCTTTAGATTTGAGTGTTGGAACAAACTGAAACGCGCAAGCTAAACATGATTGCCTCAAGAGATACACAGTGATGAAACCATTAATTGGACGATCGATCGGGATTTTAGGATTTTTGCCCTGCTGCCTAGGGATGTTGGCTCTATCCAACCTGGGGGCAGCAGTTGCCCTTGCCCAGACCCAAGCACCAACACAAATCGCCCAGCGGCAACCAGCTCCCGTGCAGCTTGTGCTTGTGGGAGAAAAGCAGATCCGCCAAAAGGATGCTGAGGGCAAGGAAAAGGTGACTTGGCAAGCCTTTAGCCCCCAATCGGCGGTGCAACCAGGGGATGTGATTCGTTACACCCTCAACAGCAAAAACACGAGCGATCGTCCCGTCAAAAACTTAGTCGTTACCCAGCCTGTTCCCCAGCGCACCATTTTTATCCTGAACTCAGTGACAGCAGCCCAGGAGAAAAGTATTGCGGTGGTTTATAGCATTGATGGGGCAAAGAGCTTTGTAGAAAAGCCCATGGTTCCGGTTAAATTGCCCGATGGCAAGACGGTGAATCAGCCTGCCCCAGCCCAGGCTTACACCCACATCCGCTGGACATTCAACCAAGCCATTCCGGCTAAGACGACGGTGAGTGTTACGTATCAAGTGAAGGTGCGCTAAGCCATGTTTGACCTTTGTTGGAGCCTGAAGTAGCCGTGGGAATAGCCCGATCGCCCTCTTCTATATCTCGTCGTTTATCCCCCAAAATTTGGGGGTTGGCAATCATGGCGTTCGTAGCCACTCTCTTGCCCTCGGCTGCTCAAGCTCCGGTGCAGGCCCAGAGTGTTACCTCCACGTCCACCAACCTGATTAACCGAGCCTCCTACACCTACACCGATGGCATCGCAGGCGGAGTCAGGATCACGGGCATTACGGGGCAGGTGGTGAATGTGGTCTCGCAATTCACCGATCCCATTGGCAGGATAACCGGGTGCGCTGGGGAAACCCTCCCGGATTACAACGGGTTCACAGTCGGACTCTATGAGCCAAATTTGGCTGACCCAACGGGAACGGAAATTGGAACCCCCGTGGCGTTGACCACCACGTCCCTGCCTGCCGCAAATGGCATCCCCGCAGGGGTGGCTCCCAACGGGCAAAACAGCAATCCTTTTTCCCTCACCAGTAGCAGCGGTGGCCTTTACGGCTTCCTGCTTGATCCAGCGCGGGGGCAATTGGATCAGGGCAGAGTTTACATTCTGGTGATCAATCCCCCTGTGGGTTCCATCTATAACCAGCGCCGATTTCGCCTCACGATCGGCACTCGCAATGGGAATCTCATTTCCTACACGGTGAGCGCGATCGATGGCAAGCCGATTACGGGCAACGACAGCATCACCTCAGTCAGCGGGACGATTCAACTGCGCTCCGACAATCGAGGCATTCTCTCAGCCCTGTTAGGCGTGAACACCAGTGTGTGTCAAGACCAAGAAATTCAAATCCTCAAAACGGGCGATCGGGCAGCGGCTGAGCCTGGCGACACGGCGATTTATCGGCTAGTGGTGCGAAACCTTTCCAGCGCCCCTGTCACTAATTTAGTGGTGACGGACACCCTACCTCTGGGTTTTAGCTTTGCTGATAACTCAGCGCGGGCGGAATTGGCAGGGCAGCCAGTAACCGTGACTGCCGATCGCACAGGTTCCACGGTGACGTTCAAAATCCTGGGAACGCTCCCGGCGGCCACCGCTGCCAATGCATCTCTGGCGCTCAATATTGCCTACGCTGCTACCCTCAGCCCCGATGCGGTGCGCGGAACGGGACAAAACTCGGCGATCGTCCAGGCACAACGCACCGATAATTTGCGCTCAGTCAGAGACGGTCCAGCAATCTACCGCCTGCGGGTGCAGCCCGGCATTCTTTCCGATTGCGGCACCATTATTGGGCGGGTATTTGTGGATAAAAACTTTGATGGCGAACAGCAACCGGGAGAGCCAGGAGTTCCCAACGCGGTGATCTTTATGGATGACGGCAATCGGATTGTGACGGATGCTAACGGCTTGTACTCCGTGCAAAACGTGATCGCTGGTAGCCGCACCGCTGTGCTGGATCTGAGTTCTCTGCCGGGCTATACCCTCGCCCCCAACCTTTATTTCATCGAGCGAAATTCTCAGTCGCGTCTCGTGCGGTTGGAGCCGGGGGGCCTAGTGCGAATGAATTTTGCCGTGACTCCCACCTTTAAGGAGGTGAGCGGACGATGAAACGTATTCCGACGAAACCCTGGATTTTTTGGTTGGGCACAACGGTTGAGGCGATCGGCTTCCTGCTTTTGCCTGTGTTGACTCAAGCGGCTGAGGTGCCCTCTCCATCTCTCACTGAGACAGCGACCCAGCCGATCGTCGCCACTCCCACGCCGACAGAGCCGACCTCGGCGGCAGTCCCAACGGCTGACTCAACTCAAGCTGAAGCTGGAAAAAGTGATCCAGTTGCGCCTGCGAGTCCTGCGCTTGCGAGTCCTGCACCTGCGATCGGTTCCCCTCAGACTAATCCCGTTCCCACCCCTCCTGCGGCGGTTCCATCCGTCCAAACCGTTCCGACAAGTGCGCCGCCAGCCGTTTCCCAAGGTGCGCCCGCTTCCAGTCCTGCTGTTCCCTTCACTGGCATTAGAATTCTGGCTCCTACGCCTGATGCAGTGGTGGATGTGCCAGCAACCAGCGTCGTCCTGCAATTTGCCATTGGCACCAAGGTGCAACTGCGGGTGAATGGCGTGTTGGTGGATGAAGCGGCGATCGGGCGCACCGAAAAAGACACCAGCACGAATTTGGTGACGCAGACCTGGTATGGCGTAACCTTGCGGGAAGGGGAAAATACGATCGAGGCGACGGTGGTGGGCAGTCAAGCCCCTGCGGTTTCTTTGAAAGTGCAACTTACAGGTTCTCCCAAGGGCTTGAAAATTAGTTCTGTGGAGTCCCGGATTCCTGCCGACGGGCGATCGACGGCCACCATCCAGGGACAACTGCTGGATGCAGCAGGCAATCGCGCCAATCGTGACTTGATGGTAACTCTGACGGCTAGCTTGGGAGAATTTATCGGGGCAGATGCGGACACTGACCAACCAGGATTTCAGGTGAAAGCGACTCAAGGACTGTTCACGGCTCAGTTGCGATCGTCCCTCGAAGCGCAAACCGTGCGAGTGCGGGCCAACACCCCCAATTTTGAAGCCTTCACCCAACTTCAGTTCGAGACGAACTTGCGACCCTCGATCGTCACTGGGGTGATTGATTTTCGGGTGGGAGCGCGGGGCACAGATTTCTATCGCAGTTTCCGCGAGTTTCTGCCGCCGGATGGCAACAATCGCACCCAAGTAGATCTGCGATCGTCTGTCTTCGCCACTGGCAGAATTGGCGAATGGCTCCTCACCGGCGCTTACAACAGCGATCGTACCCTCAACGAAGACTGTAACGGCAACTCTCGCCTCTACCGAGATGTGCAATTCTGCGACCAGAAGTACCCCGTCTATGGCGACAGTTCTACCTTTGGCACCATCACCCCTTCCCAAGACAGTTTGTATTTGCGCTTTGAGCGATCGGCAAAAACTCCCGGTGCTGACCCCGACTTTGCCATGTGGGGCGACTACGACACCAAAGAATTTGCCCTGCGATCGCAGCAATACACTGCGACGAGTCGCCAACTCCACGGCTTCAAACTCAATTACAATCTGGGCAATTTGCAGGTCACGGGCTTCTATGGCGACAACGTGCAAGGCTTTCAACGGGATACAGTTGCCCCGGATGGCACCAGCGGCTTCTATTTCCTCTCCCGGCGCTTATTGATTCCCGGCAGTGAAAATGTGTTCTTGGAACTCGAAGAACTGAACCGTCCTGGTACCGTCCTCGATCGCAAACCCCTGACACGCGGGCCCGATTACGAAATTGACTACGATCGCGGCACCCTGATTTTCCGCCGGCCCCAGTTACGAACCGACTTAAGTCCTGAAGGGCTGACCCTGGTACGGCGCATCGTCGTCACCTATCAATACGACAGTCAAAGCTCTGGAAATAACATTTACGCTGGACGGCTGCGCTACAACCTCTCCCGCGAACTCAACCGGGAAAGCTGGTTTGGAGCCAGCTATCTGCGGGAAAACCAGGGGTCAAACCGCTTTGAACTCTATGGAGCCGATGCCCTGATTTCCCTTGGTGCCAATAGCCAAATCATTGCGGAATATGCTCGCTCCAGCAACAGCGCCGACTTGTCCGGATTGGTCAACGGCTCTGCCTATCGCCTGGAAGCCCTGGCAGAACTATTTCCTGGCACCCAAGTTCAGGGCTACTACCGTTCCACGGATGCGGGTTTTTCCAACAACGCCACCCTGAGCTTTGTGCCAGGACAAAGCCGCTATGGGGCCCAAGTCACCAGCCAAATAGCGCCAACCACCAGCCTCCGGGTGCAGTACGACCACGAAGATAATTTTGGCATTGCGCCCCGCCTGCTCACAACCTTTCAAGATCTGTTTAATCCAGGGACGCAAGCCGTTCCCGGTAGCCGCGTCGATAATTCCCTGACAACGATTTCAGCCGGAATTCAGCAGATGGTGGGGAGTGCCACGGTGAATCTGGACTACATTCACCGCGATCGACAGGATCGGTTGGCGACAACAAACAGGGGATTGAACAGCAACGCCGACCAGTTACGATCGCGCTTCACCCTGCCCCTCACCCCCACCCTCACCTTCCGCGCCCAAAATGAACTCACCCTCTCGTCGGGTGTGGATGCGGTCTACCCCGATCGCACAGTTTTGGCCTTAGATTGGGCCGTCTACCCCGGCATTCAGTTGACGCTGGGACAACAATTTTTCAACAGGGGTCAGTATGCCGGGAATTCGATTACCAGCCTGAGCGTCAATGGCGACTACAAGCTCGGCACTGACACTACTCTGACGGGGCGCTACTCCATTTTGGGAGGAGCCAATGGCATGACCAGCCAGGGCGCGATCGGCTTAAACCAGCGATGGGCAATTTCCCCCGGTTTACGGTTGGATCTGGCCTACGAGCGTCTCTTTGGGGATTTTGCGGGAATTACGGGAGCCGGACAGCAGTTTGTACAACCCGTCGCGGTGGGGCAAAGCGCCTCAGCCTTGGCTGTGCAGGGTGGAGACAACTACAGCATTGGCTTGGAATACAGCGACAATCCCGACTTCCAAGCCAGTGCCCGCTACGAGTTCCGCACCTCTTCCTCCGGCAGCAACACAGTGATTACGGCTGCCGCTTTGGGCAAGGTCACCCCCTCCCTGACGACCCTATTCCGCTACCAACAAGCCAATGCCTCCAATCAAACCTTAGTAGGACTGGGGGATACGGCCACCATGCGCGTCGGGTTAGCCTACCGGGATATTGGCAACGATAATTTCAACGCCTTGTTGCGCTATGAGTACCGCAAAAATCCCTCGACGATCCCCAACACGATTCTCTTTGGCACGGGCACTGGTTCAGAAGACCACACCTTAGCGGGTGAAGCGATCTACGCCCCCAATTGGCAATGGGAATTTTATGGCAAGTATGCCCTGCGGAATAGCACTTCGTTCCTAGCCAGCGATTTGGTGGGCACCAGCACAATTTCCCTGGCTCAACTCCGGGCGACCTATCGCTTGGGCTACAACATGGATTTGGTGGGCGAAGCCCGCTGGATTGGGCAACCCTCCACGGGCTTCAGCGAAACGGGCTTTGTGCTGGAGACGGGTTATTACCTCACGCCAAATTTGCGGGTCTCAGCGGGCTATAGCTCTGGCAGTGTCAATAACGATCGCGACTTCAGTGGGTCGCGATCGGCGGGAGGCTTCTACATGGGCTTAACCTTTAAGCTCAACGAACTCTTCGAGGGCTTTGGGTTACAAAAAGTAGCTCCACCCCAGCAGCAGGAGTCGGTTCTTCCCCCCATTGCGACAGTCCCCGCTGTCTCTCAACTTGATTTGATGGGCGAATTTCCTGCCGTTTCTGTCACGAATTCGGTGCTACCGATCGGACTTCTATCTTCCGTGCAACCAGTAGACGTGCAACCCAGTAAACCTTTGACTAACATCAGCCACCGATCGACATTTGCTTCAGTTGAGGAGGTTCAGACAAAGAGCATTCCCCCATTTCTGGGAGGACTGGGAGGAGTTGTTCCGTCCCATTTAACTCAATCTGATTTACTTCAGCCCCACATGGTTAAAACGGCTCCCATGATCGGAGGAGCAACACCATGACAAGTCCAGCCCGTAATACCGTGACGATATTGTCCAGATTCCATGCCAAACGATCGCGCCCTTGGTGGGGATTGACCTTGGCTCCTGTTGTGCTGCTTTTGTCACCCTCGATCGCCACGCCGCAAACTCCATCTCAACTCAGGATCACTGTCAATAGTAACCAAGACACGATCCAGCCCAATGGAGAGTTGACCTTGCGGGAGGCGATCGAACTGGCCAATGGCACCTTGGGGATCGATCGTCTCAATCCGATCGAGCGCAACCAGGTTTCGATGGTTGGAGATCGCACCCAAATTCAATTTGCGCTGCCCCCTGGAGCCACCACGATTCGGCTCACGAAGTTGCTCCCCGCCCTAAACCGTCCGGGAATCGTGATTGATGGCTCAACGCAATCGGGCTACGACGCGACGAAATCTGCCACAGCGGAAATTTTGGTGCCGATCCCCGTCGTTTCCCTCACCCCGGCTCCTGGCGTAGAAGTGTTTCGGGGACTGACCGTCAGCGCCGATCGCATCACCATTCGCGGGTTGAGCCTATATGGATTCACCGCTGAACATCTCTCCACCGCCATCACTCCCCCC
>Ga0163154_10002143_pt1 | contig 29269 bp, 33 predicted proteins | sample OliLakLV19MP9P1_FD_148649 | JGI IMG/M metagenome (GOLD analysis project Ga0163154, IMG submission 148649) | Freshwater microbial mat bacterial communities from Lake Vanda, McMurdo Dry Valleys, Antarctica - Oligotrophic Lake LV.19.MP9.P1 | ecosystem: Environmental > Aquatic > Freshwater > Lake >... | reverse complement strand
TAATCAGCCATTCATTATCGGTCAAACTGCTTGTATATTCTATCTTTGGCAACTTTTTTTACCGCTTTTTATTATATTATAAGATATCAAATGGGCTCTATATGCTAATGCTACCCGTTCGGGATCGCGAGTATTCCAGACGTCTTCCGCAGCGCGTACTTTAAGAGTGGCAGTTTCTAGGGTAAATGGCGGGATGGGCGGTTTAGTTTCCATAGTGTTAGTTAAATATAATTAGGTAATAAGAGTGGAGAGGTGGGAGTTTCTTTGTTTAAAGAAAGTAAGTAGGCGTTGAGGATAATCTTCGACAACTGCGATCGGAACAGATGAACGTAGTTGTAATGCCTGTCTCCATTTAGTTACACAAGGAGTATCTGTAAAAATGCCAAAATCAGCGATCGCATACATACCACAATAGCGATCGATACATTACCGCCCCTAGTGATTATTCACTCCAATCTAAAGAGCCACTAACTGAGTAGAATATCAATACCAATACAATCTGTAATAATTATGGCAATCACTATGGGTAAGGTTTTGACATCGCTGACCATCATCAATCGTGCCGATCAGATTTTAGCCCAGCGTGGATTTATGCCATTAGGACAAGTTCGCTCCATAACACTAGAAAATGTACTGGTAGACACGGGTGCGACAACTTTATGCTTACCTCAGTCGGCGATCGCTGAACTGGGATTGGAATTACTGAAGGAAGTAGACGTTTCCACCGCAAACGGCATCAGCAAAGCAAGAATTTTTCAAGATGCCAAAATCTCTCTGCATGGAAGAGAAGGAACTTTTGAATGTTTAGAATTACCCGGGGGGCGTGAGGCTTTGCTGGGCGTAATTCCATTAGAGGCTTTGGGATTAGAACTAGATTTACAAAAACAGTCTTTGCGGGTATTACCTTCAGAATCTTTTGATACCTATTTAACTATTCTTTAATATTCACTTACGTTGTGAAAATCCTTTATCGGTTCCTTTTCCCGCATGATAGAGAGCTAGTTTGTGATACTTTTGGGCGTGAAGGATTAAATTTGTTTGTTCTTCTGGGCTGAGCGATCGCATGGGTTTTGCAGGAACTCCAGTGACAATAATTCCATCTGCTACATCTTTAGTTACAACTGCACCCGCGCCTACGATACTTCCCAGTCCTACGGTGACTCCTTCTAAAATTATCGCTCCAATTCCAATTAAGCTACCTCTCCCAATTCTCAAACCATGAATTACGGCATTGTGTCCAACCGTAACGTAATCTTCAATTACCAGAGGTAATCCCACATCTCCATGCAAAATCGCCCCATCTTGAATGTTAGTATATGCCCCAATCTGAATAGAATTCAAATCAGCCCTGATTACCGTCTTGAACCAAACACTTGAACCGATCTCTAGCTTTATATCTCCAATTAAAACTGCATCGGGAGCGATAAAGGCAGCTTGAGAAATATCTACTTGAAGAAACATCACTTACTTTTACCTAGCATTACTTAGCAAGCCTATATTGAAAAAGCCAAATCTGCTAAAAAAATTAAACAGTCATTGGCAATTAAGGCAATTCAAACCTTTGATAAACTGAAAATCATTAATATTCAAGCTATAAAGTTCAATCTCATAAAGTTAGAAAGCGATCGCATATCCGAATCTCATCCTTAAACGTAATCATGCTATTAGTTTTGGGGAATTTTAGAGCGATCGCACTATCCAATCCAACTTCAAAGCTCAAATTTTTTGGTTCTGAAGTACTGCTTCAACCTTATTAGTAAAGTTTTAAAAGAAATCTACGATCTAATTAATGTACGCTATATTTCTCTCCATCCAATTAAAAAGCTTTCATCAACCCTGTGACTCTACCAGTTATTTTAATAGTGCTACTCAGGAGATTTATAAACTGATAAATGAAAACAGATACGCTATTTTACAAACTGTTTGCTTCCTTTAAATCTTTAATCTTTGAATTAATCGATCGTCCATTTATAGAAGGATATCGGTTCATATCAGCCGAAGTAAAAGAAAAGGCATTTCGCTTTGATGGAATTTTTATTTCTGATGCCATAGAACAGCCAATTATCTTTCTGGAAGTTCAGTTTCAGCCCAAACCAGACTTTTACTGGGAGTTTTTAGCCGAGATTTTTATCTATCTGAATCAATATCGTCCTAAGCAAGACTGGAAAGCAGTAGCAATATTTGCGAAATATAGTTTAGAGCCCGCACCCTCCATTCAACATCAAGAGTTGATAGCGAGCGGTAGAATAGTTCGAGTTTATTTAGAAGACTGGACAGAAAGAGAAACCAACTCGACAGGAATTTCGATCATTCAATTAATATTGGCACCAGAGCCAAAGGTTCATGACATAGTAAGAAAGTTGACTAGCCAAACCGATCGTGATGGCAAGATAGTACAATTCATAGAGACAGTATTAGTTTACAAATTTCCCAAACTGAGCCGAGCAGAGGTAGAAGCTATGTTTACATTGAGTGATTTGAAACAAACCCGTGTTTATCAGGAAGCTTTTCAAGAAGGAGAAGTGAGTGGAGAATTAAGAGCTTTGTTACGTCTACTAAACCGTAAGTTTGGGCAGATTGGTTTTGAGAGTTCCGAACAGATCGCCAAGTTTTCCATCTCCCAACTAGATGATTTAGCCGAAGCGATTTTAGATTTTAATACTCTTGGTGATTTAACTTCTTGGCTTCAAAGTCAAATTTTGTAGTTTTCTCCCTTGTGCGATCGCTCTCCTCAATCTAAATCGCATATCCAAGTCTATTCCTTAAACATAATCATGCTAATAGTTTTGGGAAATTTGTGGAGCGATCGCTTATCCGAACCTAAAACTTAAACCCGATTGAGCTTAAAGTTGGGGTAGATTAGCTGGGCGATCGCCACACCAATTAAAGACGGATATTTAGGGGTAAGGATTGGAAACTACGAAGAATATGATAAATTGCTTGCTTAAATATTAGCCATGCCCGATCGCTACATAATATTTCATAAACCCTACGGTGTTTTAACGCAATTTACGGATGAAGGCGATCGCCCCACGCTTAAAGATTATATTAATGTGCCATCGGTATATGCAGTGGGAAGGCTCGATCGCGATAGTGAAGGTTTACTTTTATTAACTAATAATGGCATCGTTCAGCATAAACTCAGCGATCCCAAATTTCATCATCCTAAAACCTACTGGGTACAAGTTGAGGGGATTCCGACTGCAGAGGCGATCGCCCAACTAGAAAAAGGTGTAATTATTCAAGAATATAAAACTCGACCTGCCAAAGTTAAATTATTATCCACAGAAATAGATATTCCGCCTCGAAATCCGCCCATTCGTTACCGTGCCAGCATTTCCACTACATGGCTAGAAATAATATTAACTGAAGGCAAAAATCGTCAAGTCCGAAGGATGACTGCGGCTATGGGTTTCCCGACTTTGAGATTAATTCGAGTGGCGATCGCAGATTTAGCAATCGCTGGATTAGAAGCTGGACAATGGCGAGATTTAACAGAACAGGAAATAGCGATTTGTGTCAACATATATAGAGTAATTTAGATATTAAATAACCAGCACAGTAAAAAATATGGCGTTAGATTTAACCCTCGAAAATGTCGAAATAGTTTTAGACGAACTGCGACCCTATCTGATGTCTGATGGTGGGAATGTGGAACTTGTAGAAATTGAAGGACCTGTGGTCAAACTGCGTCTACAAGGTGCTTGTGGTACATGTCCAAGTTCGGCTATGACTTTGAGAATGGGCATTGAGCGTAAACTCAGAGAATGTATTCCTGACATTGGTGAAGTCGAGCAAGTTTATTAATTTAGTTCCGATTTAAAGCTAGTTCCAAATTAAATTGTGCGTTTGCCAAGGATTGAGCAGGCGTATTTTTTTGTAACAAAGTTGATTCGATCGCTCTGCCTAAGCTTTCGGAAATGCGGGGATAGTCGGCTAACAACGGACGAGTACGACCAGATGACATCTGTTTAATAAAAATATCGATCTCTGGCTGCTCGTTTACATACTTGGCGTAGGCATCGCTTTTTTGGGATTTGAGATTAATCGGTAAATAGCCTGTTTCGGTAGCAAAGGTCGTTTGAAATTCCTCACTGGCAACGTATTCGGCAAATTTCCAAGCAGCTTGTTCGCGTTGGGGATCGGTCTTAAATAAAAATAAATTTTCTCCACCAATGGCTGTGGCGGTCGTGCGATCGCGAGGAATCGGCATCACACCAAAATCTATATCTTTTTGTTTCATATACCGCAGTGCCCACGAACCACTAATCTGCATTGCCACCTTCCCAGAGACAAAGTTATCTTCTTCGTAACCGCGTTCGGGCTGAGAAAGAATAGCCGCACCAGATTTAACTAAATCTAGCCATAATTGCAACGCGGCTTCGGCTTGGGGAGTATTAAGTTTTGGTGCTTGTTCTACTTTTTCTCCTGCTTTATTAGAGGCTTGATTCGTTTCAAAAATATCGCCATCGGCACTCCACAAAAATGGCAGCCAGATAAATACTGTAAATTCACCCTTACCTAGAGGTAGAAAAATTCCATGTCGATCGATCGTGCGATCGCCATTGGAATCGAGGGTTAATTGGGTGGCAACTTGTTTTAATTCTGCCCAAGTTTGCGGTAAATTTTTAATTCCTGCGGCTTCAAATAAACTGGGACGATAGAAAATTGCGACATTATTAGCACTAAACGGTATCGACCAAATATGTCCATCTAGTTGCATGGTTGAGAATAAAGCGGGATCGATTTGATCTTTAATTGGAGATTTTTCCCATAAATCATCGAGGTTGCGAATGGCATCAAGCTCTACCAGTCTGCCTGTTAAGGTCGAGTTGTACCAGAGCAAATCGGGAACAGCATTGCCCACAACCGCCGCTAAAATTTTAGGAATTTGTTGATCGGGTTGCCCCACATACAACGACTCCACAAAGATTTCGGTTTGGCTTTGATTGAATTTATCAACTAATTTTTGTAATACTTGCCGATTAGTCGGCGGATTTACTCCCTGCCATAACGTAATTTGAACTTTACTTTCATTACCAGTCTTTAGGCTACATCCATTAATTAGTAAAATCAAACAGAGAAATAGAGCCGCAAATAATTTCATCGTTATTTTAATTCTCTTACTTTAATTGTATGGCTTTAATTGTGCGGCTTTAATTATGGCTTTAGAATAAAACTCCATTCACGGCGATCGCCCTGCCAAGCTATAGATCCAGACTCTCCCACCACATTAGGACCCCAATAAGCCCGCGACCCATCCGTGGCAAAGGCAAAGATAATATCACCTTTATTCACTCTGACCCGATCTTGAGGTAATGACAGTTGTAGACCTTGGGTTCCCCCTTCACCGGGGGCAAAATCCCAATTTACAGGTTCAGTCTGAGATGAATTTACCCGCGCTTGCACCACAATTCTGATCGGATGCTCGGTAAGATTTCCCACACGTAATGTGCCTTGCCCCGCGATCGCCACTTGTTTATTAGTATTAGGACTAGATGTAGATTGCCCGATTACAACAGGGGTTATGGGTTGAGGTAGGTAGCGTTCAGTTTGAGTAAATTTTTGCCATACTCCGATTGCCAACGCAGACAAGGCTATTCCCAGAATAAGTGGGTAGGCTTGTTTGGAGTTAATGAATTGCATTTTGGGAGCCAATTTGAAATCTATGTGTATTCTATGGAGGGATTCTAGCAAATGGTTTAAGTTTTGACTGAACTATTTTTTAGTCTACTTTTCGTTAGAGTTTTCGATCGCTATCTCTGCTATTTTTACTTTCTTTTTGCCTTGCAAATCATAATAATCGGGCTTAACTACTTGCGGAGTGCGGGCGATCACAAGAGCATTAGATTCGATATCTCCCGTGACCACTGAACCTGCGCCTACATTGACATTTTCGCCTATATTAATGGGTGCAACTAAGACTGAATTTGAGCCTAGTTTGGTGCGATCGCCCACGACAGTCTGATGTTTTTGGAAGCCGTCATAATTGGCTGTAATTGTCCCTGCGCCTATATTAACCTGTGTACCCAAAGTCACATCCCCCAAATAGCTAAGATGGGCGGCATTGGTTTTCGATCCGACATTTGCTTTTTTGAGTTCGACAAAGTTACCAATTCGACAGCGATCGCCTACAACCGAAGCACCACGAATCCGCGCAAAGGGTCCTATTTTACAATCTGTACCGATTTCGCTATCTTCAATCACGGAGTAAGCAACTTGGCAATTGTAACCGACAATACTATCGCTGATAAAGCTATTAGGTCCGATTATTGAGCCAGAGAGAATTTTAGTTTTGCCCCGAATATGCGTTTGCGGTTCGATAATTACATCAGCATCTAGTTCGGCGGTATCATCAATGGTAATGGTTTCAGGCAAAATCATGGTTACTCCCGATCGCATCCATTTCTCCCTAGTCCGAGTTTGGATTACTTGGTGCGCCCGTGCCAGTTGCAAGCGATCGTTAACGCCAAAACTTTCTTCATAGTCATCAGCATCGACCGCAATTACGGTTTTTAAATAATCAAAAACTTCGGTTAAATAAAATTCTTTTTGAGCGTTGTTACTGGTGAGTTGGGGCAGGGCGATCGCTAGTTCTTGCCAATTAAAGCAATATACACCTGAGCTTATGCGTTGATTGAGTCGTTGGGGTTCGGTGCAGTCTTTGTGTTCGATAATTCGTTCGATGACAAAATCTTGATTGCAAAATACGCGCCCATAACCGGTGGGATCTGGCATTAGAGCCGTTAAAACCGTAGCACTGGCATGACGTTGTTGATGCACGGACACTAAATTTTGAATGGTTTCCGCCCGTAATAAAGGTGTATCACCCGTTAAAACCACTAGATTTCCTGCAAAGCCCTCCAGAGGTGCTAATAACTGCTGAATGGCATGACCCGTGCCGAGTTGGGGAATCTGGGTGACAAATTCTAAATTAGGTAATTGCTTTAATGCTGATTCTACAGCCTCTTTTTTATGTCCGACTATAACTAATTGGCGATCGGGAGATACCGACATAGCAGCTTCTAAAACTCTTTCTACTAGCGATCGCCCACATAATTGCTGTAAGACCTTGGGCAGATCGGTTTTCATTCTCGTCCCTTTGCCTGCCGCTAAAATTGCCACTGCTAACATTAATCGTGTCTCCATTTTTCAATATCCTCTCAGATATTTGACTTGTAAAAATCTAAATTTTTAGCGCGAGTTAGAATAGCTTGCCTTGGGTTAACTTAAATAAAACGTGAGTTACGTCAGATCGTCTTCAAGTTATCAAAAAATTGCTGGCGTAGTTCCGCTCATAGGTTGGATTTTACATTCTTGCCACATTATTAAATCGAACTAAAATCAGTCTCAAATCAATCTAAAATCTAATGCTTGATAATTATGCTAGGATTCTTGGAGATTAAAGCACGTGCGAGGAATATGAATCCCTACCATAGTCAGCAACACCCCATCCGCGTCGGTGTCATTGGAGTTGGCAACATGGGTCAACATCATGCCCGCGTACTCAGCCTTTTGAAGGATGTTGAATTGGTCGGAGTTTCTGATGTAAATACTGACCGAGGTCAAGACACAGCCAGCAAACACCGAGTCAAATTTTTTGCTGACTATCGCGAAATGTTACCTCTGGTAGAAGCCGTATGTATTGCCGTTCCAACTCGATTGCACTATGAAGTGGGGATCACTTGTCTTAAAGCTGGGGTCAATGTCTTAATTGAAAAGCCGATCGCTGCCACCATCGCCGAAGCCGAATCTTTAGTTAAAACTGCCACAGACTGCAATCGAATTTTGCAAGTTGGTCACATTGAAAGATTTAATCCTGCCTTCCAAGAACTGAGTAAAGTCTTAAATCATGAAACCCTGTTGGCGATCGAGGCACATCGCATGAGTCCTTATTCCCAAAGAGCAAATGATGTCTCGGTTGTGTTCGATCTAATGATTCATGACATCGATTTATTGTTGGAATTGGTTTCTAGTCCAATTATTCGCGTTAATGCCAACGGCAACCAAGTCTCAGAATCGGGATTTTTAGATTACGTTACCTCGACCATAGAGTTTGAAAATGGCGTAATTGCTACCCTTACTGCCAGCAAAGTCACTCACCGCAAGCAACGGCGCATAGTCGCCCACTGTAAAAACTCTCTAACTGAATCTGACTTTTTAAATAATGAAATCTTAATCCATCGTCAGACCACAGCTAATTACATGACTGAGTATGGGCAGGTTTTATATCGCCAAGATGGACTAATTGAGAAGGTATACACCAGTAATATCGAACCCTTAAATGCCGAACTAGAACATTTTGTCGCCTGTGTACGCGGTGGACAGCAACCCTCTGTCGGTGGCGAACAAGCACTAAAAACTCTACGCCTTGCTAGTTTAATCGAACAAACTGCCCTAGATGAACGTGTGGGAAAAAGTTGCGATCTAAGATTACGAGAATTGCTAACAACCAATCATCCTACTGTTAATAGTTGGCAAAACTGATTTTAACTGGATTTAGACTGAGAAATAAAAAGAAACGTCTAACTTCTGCATCTAAACCTTAGTTAAGAATCAGTTAATTTAGCGACTGTGAAATTAAGCTTGGATGAGCCTTAATTTGTCGAGAAATATAGGTAGCCAGTAAATATGTAAAACCTAATAAGCCACCACCATAAATTAATCCTTGCGACATGGGTGAGTTAAACGTATACAGTGGATGACTTTCGAGAGATTTGTGTAATCCAGCGTGAATAATCAAAAATATACTAAATGCTATTCTTGACCATTGTTTAATGTGAGGCTTTTCATTGAATACTAGCCCGAAGATAATTGCAAATAGCGGAACGTAGACAAATACAAAAGTATTAGAAGCAACTTGTTCGGGTAATCTGTTCAAAATATGGAGCAAATGCCATTCTGATTGGGTAACGGCATCTAGCTCGTGCGTACAAAGTGTTGCCAATCCTAAATTAAAAATAAGATTTTTCATCGGCTCAATCCCAAAGTGAAGATCTAACTTTCAAGCTTTTGAATAATGAAGTTCGATCTTGAATTCGTAAATATTCAGTTATTTAATTAATTTGCTTAATCAACATTTGTGCAGTAGAACGCATCTCAGAAAAAACCGTGCGGCGGTGGGTGGCACAATCACAACCAAACTTAGCGATCGCCTTGTCCCCAATTTTGTCATCATTCAGTAAAAAAGACTCATCGGCATTTAAGTTATCAGGTGTAGCACATTGACAGGTCGCCGACTGTTTTACGATTTCTACATATTGAGGATATATTTCTGCTTGAATTGCGATCGGTGCTAGGAGAGAGGCGGAGCTTGCAATCAACATTAAGCCAATTTTTACGTTAATCATAATTTGAGGATTGAATAAATTTGCTGCTATCTTGTCGTTAACTTATCGTTAGAAATATAACATTAACTTTTCTTAAAAACGTTAAGTAAAGAAAATACTGAAATGGATATAGAAACAGGCATAGATGAGGTGGGCAGGGGGGCAGTTTTTGGCGTGGTTGTGGCAGCAGCAGTTAGTGTATCTAGCGATCGCCTTGAATATCTGCAACAAATGGGAGTAAAAGATAGCAAAAAGCTCAGTCCAGCTAAAAGAGAAAAGCTCGATCGAATTATTCGCGCAGTAGCAGATTGCCAAATTGGAATTGCCACAGTTGCTGAAATTGAAAAGATTAATATTCTTAATGCCAGTCTTTTAGCAATGGAACGGGCGATCGCCAAACTCGATCCAATTCCCAGTCATTGCTTTATTGATGGAAATCAGCCGCTTAAATTTCAAGAAATTCTGCCAATTAAACAAACCACTGTAATTAAAGGTGATTCTTTATATACCTGTATAGCCGCAGCCAGCATAATTGCCAAGGTCTACCGCGATCGCCTAATCATTGAACTGGCAAAAGATTACCCCGCATACGACTTAGTAAATAATAAAGGCTACGCCACAGCCAAACATCGAGATGCAATTTTCAAGTTAGGACTGACGGATTTACATCGGCGATCGTTTTGTAGTCACTTTGTAATTGACGATACTAAATCTGATATTAGATCCATGCACTGAGGCGATCGTAGAGCTTGTCGGTTGGGATTACGCCTTCAATGCGATCCACAGGCTTTCCACCTTTAAAAATTACCATTGTCGGTAATGCACTGATTTTGTATTGACTCGCAAGGGCGGGATAGGTATCGGTATTAATTTTGACTACCTGAGCTCGATCTTTAACCTTGGCACTTACCTGTTCTAAAATTCCCGACATAATCTGACAAGGACCACACCAAGGAGCATAAAAGTCAACTAAAAGTGGTAGTTCTGAACCTTCAATTAATTCCTCGAAGCTATTGAACTGTTTTTTGACCGACATACTCAAGACCTCATGATTTCTAAATATCTATATTACTATGACAGAACTGGTATGAGATCTAGCTTTACTCAATATCTACAAATTGGTACTAATATTAATACTGAGAATTTTAAGCACAAAACTAAATCAATGAATTAAGATGTTCGTAAAATTGCCAGTATAGCTATGAACATTGAAATTCCTGTTTTTCTCAAGCCCGTAGTTACGTTTGCCCATCCAGTTTTGATGATTTTAACTTTAGGTTTAGCTCTTTACGCTGCCTATTTAGGGCTACAAGTTAGAAAGATTCGCACTGCCAAAGTAGAGGACAAAAAAGCCCTGCAAGATCAAGCAGGCGGAAGTCTTAAACTAATTAAGGATAAGCATTATTTAACTGGCTCCTTACTTTTGGTCGGTATAGTTATGGGCGGTATTGGCGGGATGGCTGTAACTTACATTAATAACGGTAAATTATTTGTAGGTGCCCACTTACTTGCAGGTTTGGGCGTGGTTGGTTTGGCAGCTTTATCCGCATCTCTGGCACCTTTAATGCAACAGGGGAAAGACTGGGCGCGATATACCCACATTAGTATTAATACTTTTTTGGTAGGAATCTTTGCGTGGCAAGCTTTGACTGGTTTGCAAATTGTGCAGAAGATTTTAAGCGAAATGGCAACAACAACCGCTTAGATATTAGGTGATATTAGGTAAATTAATTAGTATCGGGTGGTATATCCAAACAAGTAGACTTAGCTGCCTCTCGAAAGGTTTGAATGCTCTCAACAATGTTTAAATAATTGCAGTGAGGACAGGTCATATCTTTGCCAATTTGGGGTTCGATATCGGCTATAGTCCACCATTGACTACAGCGATCGCACCGAAAATGATACAAATACTCTAAAGATACTTTCATGGCTGGCGATATTAATGTTTAGATGTATCTTATCAACTTACTTATTAACTTAAAATTAACTTAAAACTGCTATTAGCGATCAGATTAGATATTGGATTAAAGAGATAAAAAGTGATGAATACTGGGGTCTTTTCTTTTTTCTCCGATCTTTTATTGATAGCAGCAGTGGGATTTTTAGGTAGTTTTGGACATTGTGCGGGGATGTGTAGCCCGATCGCTCTGGCATTTTCTTTACAACAAACCAAACAACAGGAAAGTAAGATTTCTGCTTTAAGTTTTCATTTGTGGCTAAATCTGGGCAGATTACTAAGCTATGGCATTATTGGCGGAATTATTGGCGCGATCGCTGAGGTATTAGTCGCAGGGGGGCAGTTAGCGGGGCTTGATAGTTCGGTTAGGCGGGGAATTGCGATCGCTACAGGGATATTTTTAATTTTATTTGGGTTATCTCAGTTAGGGCTAAAGCCTAAACTAAAGCTCGGATTTAAAATTCAACTGCCAAAATTATTCAATACTCTCCCAAAATGGTCTGAAAAATGGAATATCCACGATCTAATGCTGAGGTTTCCGCGAAATCCTTTATTTCTAGGGATCACGTGGGGATTAATGCCCTGTGGGTTTTTATATGCGGCTCAGATTAAGGCGGCGGAGACTGCGAGTTTTGGGGCGGGAACTCTGACAATGTTGGCTTTTGGCTTGGGAACTTTACCCATGATGGTGGGCATCGGTGTATTTAGCTCTAAGTGGAGTGGAGATAGGAGACAACTTTCCAGATTAGGGGGCTGCTTAACCGTAGCGATCGGGGTGATTACGCTGCTCCGAACTGGGGATACGATGGTTGACTATAGCGGACATGGGGCTTTGATATTTTTGGGCTTGGCATTAATTGCCCGACCGATTAAGGCTGTGTGGGCTTTTCCCTATCAGGCGCGGCGGGCGTTGGGGGTTGGGGCATTTGGTTTGGGCTTAATTCATACTCTGCACACGATCGAGCATAGCTGGGGTTGGAATCCGCGCACTTTGGTGTTTATGCTCCCCTCGCATCAGCTTGGCATTTGGGCGGGTATTTTGGCTATGTCTTTTATGTTGCCTGCGGTGGTTACGAGCTTCGATCGCGCCATTCAAAATTTAGGTAGTTATTGGCGTAAGATTCACCTTTTAGCCGTACCAGCCTTAATTCTTATTTGTATTCACACTATTTTAATTGGCTCTCATTATTTGGGCAAATTAGCTTGGGATGGTGATTCTATCCTGCGGGTACTATTACTTTTAGCGTTTACAGGATTGGTTTTAGCACTGCGATCGCCGTGGGTATGGAGAATGCTTTCTTTGGACAAATATTACACTCCTCCATTTTCTAATTTAACGATGGGAAAAGAGATTAAAAAAGAGTAGTTGGTTCCTTAAGTTATTATTTGAGATGTCTAGAGCTTTTTTTAGATAAATTTTAGATAAATTTTTGCTAGATTGTTAAAAATATGTCACTGTTTGACTGGTTTGCCGATCGCCGTAAATCGACTACACCCGAACCTCAATATCAAGAGCGTGATATTCCCGATGGTTTATGGTACAAATGCGAATCCTGCGATGCCTTAACCTACATCAAAGATCTCCAGACCAACTCAATGGTTTGCCCCGAATGTCAGCATCACGTTCAGGTTACTTCTGCTCAAAGAATTTCTCAGTTAATCGACTCTGGTACTTGGGATGAAATTAACGACCATTTGCGTTCCTGCGACCCTTTAGAATTTCGCGATCGCAAGTCTTATAAAGATCGTTTAATCGAAACCCAAGCAAGTACGGGTCTAGGCGACAGCATTGTTACAGGTTTTGGCAAAGTAGAGGGTAATACCATTGGCTTGGGCGTGATGGACTTTCGATTTATGGCAGGCAGTATGGGCTCAGTCGTGGGTGAAAAAATTACACGTTTAGTCGAAGCCGCAACTCAAAAACGAGTACCAGTAGTACTTGTATGTGCTTCTGGCGGGGCGCGAATGCAGGAGGGGATTTTAAGCTTAATGCAGATGGCAAAAACCTCAGCCGCCTTGGATCGCCATCGTCAGGCAAAATTGCTTTACATTCCCATCCTCACCTATCCGACTACAGGGGGAGTTACTGCCAGCTTTGCCATGCTTGGGGATATTATCATCGCCGAACCAAAGGCACTAATTGGGTTTACAGGCAGAAGAGTGATCGAACAAACCCTAAAACAAAAGATTCCCGACGACTTTCAAACCGCAGAATATCTATTGGCTCATGGATTTGTGGATGCCGTAGTGCCGCGCAAGCAACTTAAATCGACTCTAGCCATGATTATGTCTGTCCATAACCATAACCTTAACAGCGTTGCCAAGTTAGCAGTCCCGCCGCTTCCTCCCAATACCAAGCCAAAGAAGCTGGAAACTGTGGCAGATTGAGCGCAAGTCTGGGAGTTTCGGTAGCAAGGGCGATCGCTTCCACAGGACTACAAATCCCCCAACTTACTAAATTTTTAACGCAATCTAACAGGGATAAAGTCGTACCAGAAAGCGTGCCATCAGCTAAACGGGCGGTATGATTTTTAACCTCAATCGTGCGATCGTCCCACGGATAAATGCCATCGGGAAGTCCCAAAGGTGCCAAGGCATCGCTTACTAATACAATCTCGCGTCCTTTCAGCCGTATTAATATATCCACCATCTGAGGATGAACGTGAACGCCATCGGCAATCAGCCCACAATATACGCCCTTTGTTAAAATCGCCGCCCCTAATAAACCCGCTTCCCGATGATGTAAAGGCGGCATGGCATTAAACGCATGAGTTATCATGGTAGCACCGCGATCGAATGCTGTCTGAGCCTGTGTAGCTGTAGCTGTGGAATGTCCGAGACTGACTATGATGCCGCGATCGCTTAAAAACGGAATCACCAACCCAGTTTCATCTAATTCTGGGGCAAGAGTAACCAACTTGATTATGTCTAAATAATCTCTTACTAGATCTTCTAACTCGGTAATATTCAAAGCTCTCAGATACTCTTGGGGATGCGCACCCCGCTTATCAGGATGAAAAAATGCACATTCTAAATGCACGCCTAAAATTTTGGCAGAGTTTGCTTGTGGGGTTAGTTTTTGACTGGAGATCGCCCCATAAATTACCGATAGAGAGCTTAAAATTTTGGTAGGAGCGTTAGTAACTAAAGTTGGTAAAAACCCATCAATGCCACGCGACCATAAATATTCACAAATTTTAGGTAGAGACTCAGCATTGCGATCGTTAAGCTCGTTAAAACCCACTCCCAAAGCTCCATTAATTTGTAAATCAATCCCCCCACTGGAATGACAAATAGGTTCGGGCATAGTTAATTTAAATTCTTGGGAAAATTTTAGCTAGTTATTCTTAGTCATAATATCTTGCTTATAATACTTACCTCAAGTTGTCGCTTTAAACCCAGCAATTCTAATTATGAATTTAAGCTGCTCTGGATCAACTTTTTACTCCTTCGTTGCAGGTTTAATCTGCTTTATATTAATTTTCTATTACTTCGTTACAAATCCGAACTATCTTAGATTATTTTTTTATTACTTCGTTACAGGCTTAAACTATTTTAAGTTACTTTGTTATAAGTTCAAACTACTTTAAATTATTTTTTTACTCCTTTACTAAAAGTCTAAAATATTTTAGATAAATTCTTTATCACTTTATTATAGGTTTAAATTACTTTGTATTAATTTCTTGTTACTTTAGTGTAAATCTAAACTACTTTAAATATATTTTTTACTCCTTCGTTTTAGGTTTAGATTACTTTAGATTAACTTTTAACTACTTCATTACAGATTTAAACTGATGTGGATCAGCTTCGGATTTTACTAATTTTTCAAAATGAGAATTGCTGGTTTAAACCTTTTTGATGCTGTTTTGTCAAAATTATTTATTTACTTTGGGTTGCGATAAAAAGGATAGTTTTAGTTACAAGTGCACTGAGAAACTGTGAAACCTAAGTCTTATGATTTACTATTAGATTTACGATAAATAATCTAATAGTATTTAAGGTGAATTATGTCAGAACAATATGCTTATCTGCGGGGGCAGTTTGTACCATTAGAGCAAGCGACAATTAGTGTGCGTACCCATGCCTTTCTATATGGAACCGCAGTATTTGAAGGCTTAAAAGCTTATTGGTTGCCCGAAACCGAGCAGATGGGTGTATTTAGAATGGGCGAACATTACTCGCGATTACTTAATAGCTGCCGAATTTTAAGATTGCGATCGCCCTTAAATGCCGAAGAGATGGGAGACTTGACCCTAGAGCTACTCAAACGCAATCAGTGTATCTCTGCCACTTATATTCGTCCTATTATTTATAAGGCAGACTTGCGGATCGGTCCTATTCTGACTGTAAAAGATACCCAAGATGATTTTTGTCTGTTTACAGTGCCAATGGACGGCTATTTAGATACTACAAAGGGTCTGCATGTAGGCGTATCGGCATGGCGGAGACTCGATGATAATGCTATACCTTCCCGCGCCAAAGTGAATGGAGCTTATGTCAATACTGCCCTTGCTAAAACTGATGGCTATCTAGCGGGATACGATGATGTAGTATTGCTCACCAATGAAGGACATGTGGCTGAAGGGAGTGCGATGAATTTATTTTTAGTTAGGGATAATCAGTTAATTACTAGCTCAATTACCGAAAACATCTTAGAAGGCATCACCCGCGATACTGTGATCGAATTAGCTACTAAGGAATTGGGTTTAAAAGTAGTTTCGCGTCCCATCGATCGCACCGAGCTTTATGTTGCCGACGAAGCCTTTTTTGCAGGAACCGCTACCGAAATTGCCTCCATTACCCAGTTCGATCATCGCTATTTAGGTGATGGTAAGGTCGGTAAAATTACCCAACAACTTCAAGACCTATTTAGTAAAGCAATTCACGGGCTTCTACCCCAGTACAGCCATTGGATTACTCCTGTCGATACCAATGTCTAGGATTGAATGAGACGCACTTAAAATACTAGGGCAAAACACTAGAGCAAAATATTAGTGATAGTTAGAATAGGTATTAGTACAAAATTTTTTGGGGGCAGCCTGTTTTGAGTCGATTTGTAATTGGGGATGTCCACGGTCAGTTTGATGGATTGACGCTGTTGTTGAAGCAGATGAATATGAGTGACAACGATCGCGTGTTCTTCTTAGGCGATTTAATCGATCGCGGTGCCCAAAGTGCTCAAGTTGTAGATTGGGTAATGAAAAACGGACACGGTTGTATTATGGGAAACCACGAGCAAATGTGTTTAGAAGCTTTTGCTTATCCTAATTCTTCGGCGGTGTGGCAGGGTTGGTTGATTAATGGTGGCTCTCGTACCCTTGAAAGCTATGGCGATCTGGGAATGTCTTCCGAACATTTAAACTGGATGAGCAATTTACCTTTGTATCTAGATTTAAATGATTTTTGGTTAGTTCATGCGGGCTTAGATCCCAGCTTAGAAATTGAGGCACAGACTTCTACAGAATTTTGCTGGATTCGCGAACCTTTTCATCGCAGTACCGAGCCTTACTTTTCTAATAAAACTATTATTACAGGTCATACAATTACCTTCGTCTTTCCGGGGCTTAAGGCGGGTGAGATTGCCCAAGGAGAGGGTTGGTTGGGTATAGATACGGGGGGATATCATCCTAAAAGCGGCTGGTTAACTGCACTTAATTTAGATAGCTCGATCGTCCATCAGGCAAATACTTTTACAGGCGCAGTGCGATCGCTACCTTTGGCTAAAGTTATTACACCAGTTGTACTTAATAAGTCTAAACGCAGGTTATCTCGCCAACAATTCTCATTATGAAAAACATGGTCTATCGAACCTTTAGCCAGAGAGGGTTTAATATTTCTTTGCAAATGAGTAAATTGCTGAAACCCATTGGATTCGTTCCATAATTATAATTGCTGTTATCTCGCACTCGCACTGGTTAATTATGTCTGACTAATTACGTCTGTCTAATCTTGTCGCAAATTTACCCAACTACTTTCTCCATCTAACCAATATTCTTTTTTCCAGATTGGCGCATTTTGTTTGAGGGTGGCGATCGCATAGCTACAGGCACTAAAAGCAGCCTCACGATGGGGCGATCCAATTGCGACTAAAACACTAATTTCTCTAACCTTAAGTCGTCCGAGTCGATGATGAATTACCACCGAACTAATTTCAGGATATTTAGTTTGACTTTCATTGGCAATCTGGGCAAAGATCTTTAATGCCATTTGGTCGTAGCCTTGATAATCTAAGTAATCTACCGCCCTCCCGCCTGTTTGGTTGCGTACCATGCCACTCATTAACACCACTGCACCATTCTCAGCCCCATCCGCCATGTCATAAGCGATCGCAATATCTAAAGGCTCAAAGGTTAATTTAAAGTCCGTCTTAAGTGCAAGTAGATTTATAGATGGATTTGCAGATAAATCCGTAGCTAGATCGATAGTTATAGATGTCATTTCAGGCAATCCCAAATTTTGAATATATCGATTTGTTCTTAAGATAATGAATAGGTAGTGAATTAAAAGAAAGCATTAATATCGGCTCTGCCAGAAGTTTTAAGCCAATTTTGAGCTTCGATATAGTTATTAGGCGCAATCCGAATCGCTCTTACCCAATATTCAGTAGCTTGAGTAAAATATTCTTCTTTTAGATCTTCATTTTCAGTCTTTTCACCCTTGTAGTGATAGATTACAGCAATATTATTTAAGGCTTGAGGTAGCCGAGGATTGATGTCGATCGCTTGTTGATACATATCTAAAGACCGATCGTGATCGCCATTGCTGGCATAAATTAAACCAATATTGTAAAGAATATAGCTGCGATCGTAAGGATTTTCTTCGAGTTTTAATGCCTCTTCGTAATTTTCTAGTGCTTCAGCATACTCGCCATCTCCTTGAGCAGACATACCATCGCGGTAGTAAGCGAATGCCTCTTTTTCTTTTTGACTGGCAGGAAAGAACTTGAGAATGGTATCGGCGATAACCGTAAAAGTTTGATCGACAAAATTATCGTTACGTTGGGATCTAGACATGAGTTTAAGTCAGGTTTTTTCTTATTCTGCCATCTATTTTTAATAGTTAGTCAATAGTTAGCAATTAGTACGCAATTATTTACCTATGAGTCTGCTAACAAAATTTTCAAGGATTCATCACACCAAGCTACCCAGTCGGCTTCATAGCGAATTCCTCTGCCAATGCCAATTTGGCAATAAATCTTACCTTCTTTTGGCAAGAGACCTCGATCGAACATTTGCTCATATCCTGTTAATTCGACTTTTAAGCGATCGCAATTTTCTTGATGAATTTGGCGGCGATGCTCGATATCTTTAATAATTACCGATCGCGGTACTAGATGGGCGGCTTTGAGTTTTCCAGCGATCGTCTCCCTAATTACGGTTGGTTCCGATGGTTCCATTACCCATTTAATTAATTCTTGGGTTCCCGATTCGGTTAAGCAATAGACTTTTTTGTCTAAACGCCCTTCTTGGGGAATTGCTTGATAAGAGACTGCACCTTGTTGTTCTAGTTTAGAAAGCTCTTTATAAACCTGCTGCTGGCTGGCTTTCCAATAACAACCAACAGTACCATCAAATTTTTTTGCCAGATCGTATCCACTTTGGGGACTTAGGGATAAAACTGACAAAATGATATGACCTAGAGACATAGAGATTTTAGGTAATTACTTGAGATTTTTTACTTGACATTTTTCCATGTTCTAGTTTATCTTACTGCATATACACAATTTATTGAGTAAAATTATTTGTATACAACTGGTTGTATACCCTTAAAATTCTATGCAAATATCCCAACGCATAATTAATCCGATTTCAATTGGAATTGCTGCGGCGATCGCCATTATTGGATCGACTTCTATTTATTTTTTCTCATCTCGAACTCAAACTTCAGTTATTGCTTCCGATACTGCTGCTGAAGTCAAGGTTAGTAAGATTATGGCTTTGGGCAGATTGGAACCCCAAGGTGAGACTATTCGGCTCTCGGTAACTGAATCGAGTGGGAGTACGCGCGTAGCCAAGATTTTGGTTAAAGAAGGAGAAAAAGTGCGATCGGGTCAAATAATCGCTATTTTAGATAGCCGCGATCGCCGAGCTTCAGCCCTAGAACAGAGTCAAGAACAAGTAAAAGTCGCCCAATCCAAGTTAGCCCAAATCGAAGCTGGGGCAAAGTCTGGAGAAATCCAAGCACAGAAAGCGAATATCTCTCGGCTCGAATCTGAACTAGATGGGCAAATTGCCACCCAAGCAGCCACAGTCACAAGAAGTGCAGCGGAACTAAGAAATGCCGAATCTGAATATCAACGCTATCAATCTATTTATCAAGATGGTGCGGTTTCAGCCTCAATTAGAGATGGACGTTTACTAACTCTGCAAACTGCTCAAGCAAGACTGAGAGAAGCAAAAGCGGCTCAAGAACGCACGATCGCCACGGTTAAAGATCAATTAAAAGAGGCAAAAGAAACCCTAAATCGCATTGCTGAAGTCCGTCCTGTAGATGTGAATGTGGCTAGGGCAGAAGTAGATAGTGCGATCGCCTCAGTCAAACAAGCCGAATCAGAATTAGAGCTTTCCAATGTGAGATCGCCCCGCGATGGCAGGATTCTTAAAATTAATACGAAGTCAGGGGAAGTGATTAGCGATCAGACTAAGGGCATTGCCGAAATTGGTAATACAGATACCATGTACGCCGTAGCGGAGGTTTACCAAAGTGATATTAAGCAAGTAAAAATGGGACAGACAGCTATTATCACCAGTAATGCTTTTAAGGGAGAACTCAAAGGAACTGTCGATCAAATCGGTTGGCAAATAGCGAAGCAGGATGTATTAGGAACCGACCCCGCCGCCAGTCAAGATGCCCGTGTAGTAGAGGTGAAAGTTAGACTCACGCCCGCAGCCAGTCAAGTTGTAGGGAATTTAACTAATTTGCAATTAAAAGTGGCGATCGCCCTTTAAAGCTTTTTATAAAGCTCATCGGAAATTTATTCGAGATAACCTTAGTGATAAATCTATGATTAAACGCCGTATTTTTCTCGCATGGCTGCAACTAACCCATCAAAAAACTCGCCTAATTGTGGCACTTTTGGGAATCGGATTTGCTGGAATGTTGATGTTCATTCAGTTGGGATTTCAAGCGGCATTGTTTGATAGTAATACTAGGGTGCATCAGCTTCTAGATGCGGATTTAGTCTTAATCAGTCCGCAGGCAAGAAACCTCCCAAATATGCAGACATTTCCGCGCCGTCGCCTTTATCAGATTATGAATCTTACGGGAGTAGAATCAGCAGAAGCATTATATGTAAATTTTGCCGATTGGAAGAATCCCACAACTCGCGCTAGTAGCAGTATTTTGGTCATCGGTTTCGATCCTAGCAGTTCTCCATTTAAATTAGAGGAAGTCAAGAACAATCTCAATGCCATCAAGATCCCCGATACTTTGATGTTCGATCGCGCTGCTAGAGGCGAATTTGATGCTACGGTTAAAAATTTAGAGAAAGGACAAGAGGTAAAAACTGAAATTGCGGGTCGAGAAGTTACCCTTGATGGTTTATTTACGATCGGAGCTTCTTTTGCAGCAGATGCCAGCTTACTCACCAGTGATAGCAACTTTTTGAGAATTTTCCCCCAAAGAACGAATAGCGAAGTCAGTGTAGGCTTAGTCAAACTCAAAGCTGGAGTTGATCGCGATCGCATCTTAAAGAACTTGATTGAGACCTATCCTGTAGATGAATTCGTGGTAGTTAAAACTGACAAGCAGCGAATTACTAAACTTAAAAGTGAGATTACAGAAGCAGATCTTAAAGTTGGAGATATCATTTTTGATGACATCAGAGTGATGACTGCCGAGAAGTTTGCTAATTTTGAGAAAACCTATTGGCAAAATAATACTTCCATTGGTTTTATCTTCACTTTAGGAACGGGAATCGGATTTATTGTCGGCGTAGTGATTGTCTATCAAATCCTTTATAGCGATGTTTCCGATCATTTAGCCGAATATGCCACACTCAAAGCGATGGGCTTTACCAACTTTTATCTTTTGGGAGTCGTGTTTCAAGAAGCTCTGGTTTTGGGAATCTTGGGATTTATCCCCGGCTTTGCGATCGCTTTAGGATTATATAATCTCACCCGTAATGCCACCCGTCTACCAATAGCCATGACTAGCGATCGGGCTTTATTGGTTTTGAGTTTAACTATAATTATGTGTGTAATCTCAGGCATAATTTCCATGCGAAAACTCCAAGCCGCCGATCCTGCTGATATTTTTTAGCCACGATCAGCATTTTATTCAAGCTGGTTTTCAAAATTTAATTACTTAGGAGCAAATATGATTGATATCAAACAATTTCAAGGTGTAGGGCTAGTTACAATTCTCAGTTTAATTCTATTTTTTGTACTTACCCTTAATGTCGGTAGAGCTAGGGTAAAATATCAAGTTCCCGTACCGCAGATTAGTGGAAATGAAGACTTTGAGCGGGTGTTTCGGGTGCAGCAGAATATGCTCGAGCAGTTAATTATGTTTCTTCCTGCCCTTTGGCTATTCTCATTATTTGTAAATGCGATCGCCGCTAATATTATTGGAGGGATCTGGATTGTGGGCAGAATTCTCTATGCTTGGGGCTACTATGCCGAGGCAAAGAAAAGATTTTTAGGCTTTGCAATTAGCTCTCTAGCAACCACCATCTTGCTATTAGGTAGTTTGATTGGCATAGGTAAATTATTATTGAATGTGTGATATATAATAACTGTTCGATATAAATCTCTAAAAATATTTGTGGAAATACTTAAATTTGAACTTCCCATCTATTCCTTTCAGATCGATTTTAACGGTCACGTTAGCAACATTGTTTACAGTCAGTGGATGGAAATTGGCAGAACTAAGCTTTTAGAGGCGATCGCGATGCCCGTTCATAAAATTGCCGAGGAAGGTTTTGTCCCAGTTTTAATTAGTACTGAAATCACATTCAAAAGTCCTTTACTTCTGCGAGATATCGTTCGAGTTGAGCTATGGCTCTCAGAATTGCGTCATGCCTCGACAGTAATGTCATTTAATTTCTTTAAAGATAATAACGGAGAAAATATTCTAGTGGCGATCGCCAAGCAAAAGGGAATCTTTGCCGATAGATACACGATGAAACCTTACCGCTTAAAACCCGCACAAAGAGAGAAATTCGCAAAATTTTTACATCCCATTTCGCCTAATTCTTTAGAACAGGAGCTAAAAGTATGACCCAAGAACTAGCTATTTCCATCCAAAACTTGAATTTCTACTTTGGACAGGGAGTCTTAAAAAAGCAGATTTTGTTTGACATCAACCTAGAAATAAATGCAGGTGAAATTGTGATTATGACTGGACCTTCAGGATCGGGTAAGACAACGCTTTTAACTTTAATTGGCAGCTTGCGATCGCTCCAAGAAGGCAACATGAAGATCCTTGGAAATGAACTCTTAGGTGCTACCAAGTCCAAGATGATCGAAGTTAGAAGGAACATCGGTTATATTTTTCAAGCGCATAATCTTTTAGGTTCGCTCACAGCCCAACAGAACGTACAAATGCCCTTAGAACTCCACGACGATATCTCTTTTGCCGAGACCAAATCCCGTGCTAAAGAAATTCTCAGCAATGTCGGATTGGCAGAAAAAGTTAACTATTATCCTGATAGTTTATCGGGCGGACAAAAACAAAGAGTGGCGATCGCCCGTGCTTTAGTCAGTCATCCCAAGTTGGTATTAGCCGATGAGCCTACAGCCGCCTTAGACAGTAAATCTGGTCGCGATGTGGTTAGTTTAATGCAAAAACTGGCAAAAGAACAAGGCTGTACAATTTTAATGGTGACCCACGATAATCGCATTTTAGACATAGCCGATCGCATCGTGCACATGGAGGATGGCTATTTAGCAAAAGATGCCATACAAAGCGATTCTGTCCCTGCTCTAGCTGCTCATTAATCTTAAAATAAGTACTAAAAAATAACTACTATGACAATCACCTTAGAAACCCCTAAAACCAAATATATTTCTCCCGAAGAATATCTTGCTTCCGAAGAAATTGCTGAATATAAAAATGAATACATCAACGGTGAAATTATACCTATGACTGGCGGAACTACAAATCACAATCAAATTATTTTGAACCTGATAGCTGAATTAATCTATAAGTTCAAAACCTCAGACTATCGAGTTTACTCTGAAAACGTCCGTGTGTGGCTACCCCAACTTCAAATATATACTTATCCCGATGTTATGCTAGTTGCTGAAGAAGTTGAATATTATAGCGATCGTAATGACACTATTACTAACCCCCAAGTAATTTTTGAAGTTCTTTCCCCCTCTACCCAAAGCTACGATCGCCAAGATAAATTTGATTACTATCGAACTATTCCGACATTCAAAGAATATTTACTAATCGATCAAAATCGTCAACGTATCCATCAGTTTTCAAAAAAATCAACAAAGGAATGGATTATGCGAGAGTACGATGCCGAAGACCAGAACGTAATCCTAACATCACTTGAATTTCAAATTTCCCTAGAAGATATATACAGCAAAGTAAAACTGGAAACTGAGTAGGCTGTTTGTCCTGCTAAACTAAACTTGTTGAGGAGTAACAGAACTAAAATTTATGCGAATTTCCCTAATCAGCCTTGGTCTTGGCTTAATTTTGACCCCAACTGCTCAGGCACAAGTAATATTTTTTAATAACGATCTCCCCACTTCTGCCCCATTAGTTGTTCCTACAACTCCCAGTCAAGTCAGAATTGAAAAGACCCAACCCATTACTTTAGAAGAAGCTCTGGCGATCGCCAATCGTAATAACCGCGATGTTATTCAAGCAAAAATTAACATAGATCGCGGTAGAGCCGTGGTCAAAGAAGCCGAAGCCGCTCGATTACCAACTATTAACGCCTCGGGGAGTTACACATTTAATGACTCTGCTCAAGCCCGATTAGGAAATATCTCCAGTGGTTTTGGCTCTGCTAACAGTTTCGGAGATGCCAGTACCATTTCTCAACCCGTTTCTGCCACGATTGGACTCAACTACAACGTCTATACATCGGGATTGGTAGAGTCAAATGTTAGTGCTTCAGAAAACCAACTGCGAATTTCCGAGCTAGAGCTAAATCGGATTACCCAAACCGTCAGAATCGCCGTAGTTACTGCCTACTATAATCTGCAAAATACCGACGAAAATGTCAGAATTCAACAAAAGTCTGCGGAAAACTCCCAACGCAGTCTTAGAGATACACAGGCACTAGAACGGGCAGGAGTCGGCACCAGATTTGATGTATTGCAGTCCCAAGTCCAGCTTGCAAATTCACAACAGGCATTGTTAGATGCCCAAGCCAGCCAACTTACTGCCCGCCGAGAATTGGCACGTCAAATTGAATATCCGATGAATCTCGATTTATCTGCTGCCGATAAGATCGAACCTATTGCTCCTTGGAGACTAACCTTAGAAAATACTATTCTTTTAGCTCTTAAAAATCGGTCAGAATTAGATACCCAAAAGCTGCAACGTGAAGTTGCCCGCGATCGCGCCCGTGCTAGTATTGCCCGTCTTGGACCCCAAGTTGGTTTGACTGCCAACCTCGACACGGCTGATAATTTTAATCAAACAGGCGGATTTGCCCTTGGCTATAGATTTGGGGTCAATGTCAGCATTAGTCTATTTGATGGTGGGGTTGCCAGCGCTCAAGTCGACCAATTTAAAGCTGACCAAGCTCTTGCCGAAAGTCGATTTCAACAATCTGCCAGTCAAGTTAGGTTTGATGTAGAGCAAGCTTTTATCAGTTCTCAGTCTCGACGCAGCCAAATCGATACCGCAACCAGAGCCGTAGAGCAGTCCACTGAGGCATTACGTTTAGCCCGCCTCCGTCTCAGTGCTGGGGTGGGAACTCAACTGGAAGTGATTAGGGCTGAGGATGACTTAACCCGTGCCGATGTCAACCGCCTCCAAGCAATCATTGGCTACAACCAGTCAATATCCAATTTACAACGCGCAATTAATGGGCTTTAGTTTAGACTGAGTAATATGACACGCGTAATTATCATCGGGGCGGGAATCGGCGGACTGACGACTGGGGCGTTACTGGCAAAACGGGGCTATGAAGTGCAAATTTTTGACCAAGCGATCGCCGCAGGAGGATGTGCATCTACTTTTAAACGTCAAGTTAAGGGAGAAATTTTTACATTTGATGTTGGGGCAACTCAAGTTGCAGGCTTAGAAGTAGGAGGAATCCATCACCGTATTTTTACCGAGCTTGGCATAGAAATTCCTGCGGCTACACCTTGCGATCCCGCCTGTGCCGTGTATTTACCCAATGAAACCGAACCTATAAATATTTGGCGCGATCCAGATAAATGGCAAGCCGAAAGACAAAGGCAATTTCCGAATAGCGAACCATTTTGGCAGTTTTTACAGGATTTATTTCGCCCTAGTTGGAGCTTTCAGTCCCGCAATCCAATTTTACCGCCCCGCAATCTTGCGGATTTAGTCCAACTGTTAAAAGCGATGCGTTGGGATACTTTAACTACGGTTCCTTTTACCCTTTCCACAGTAGGAGATGCCCTCAGAGGATTTGGCTTAGAAGGCGATCGCCGTTTGCAAACTTTTTTAGATCTTCAGCTTAAACTTTATTCTCAAGTCAATGCCGAAGAGACGGCTTTACTCTATGCCGCGACCAGTATGGCGGTTTCTCAAGCTCCTTTAGGATTATGGCATCTCAAGGGCAGTATGCAAGTTTTAAGCGATCGCCTGATCGAAGCATTAGAAAAGTATGGAGGTAAAATCTTCATGAGACATACGGTGCAGGCGATCGACCCTAAATCAGTACAAGTAAAAGTTTATAATCAGCGCACTCAAGCTATCAATTGGGAAGCGGCGGATCGGATAATTGCAAATGTAACAGTACAAAGCTTAGTGCGGTTATTAGGCGATCGCGCCCCAAAAGGATATAAGAAACGAGTCCAAAATCTCAAGCCCGCATCAGGTGCTTTTGTAGTTTATCTGGGCGTAGATCGAAAAGCCATTCCCGATCGCTGCGCTCCTCACCTTCAGTTTTTAGATAAGTATTCCAATCATGGAGAAGATACCCGTTCGCTTTTTGTCTCAGTTAGTCAAGAAGGAGACGGCAGAGCACCCGCAGGTAAGGCGACAATTATCGCTTCGGAATTTACCGATATATTTGCTTGGGAAAGCGAAGACTACGAAACTTTAAAAAAAGCATATACCGAACGGGCGATCGCTCAACTTGGGAAGTATTTTAATCTAAAAGATAATATTATCTACCAAGAAGCTGCTACTCCGCGGACATTTATCCGTTTTACTGGTCGCGATCGCGGCATGGTGGGCGGTATCGGGATGAGAGTTTCAACTTTTTCACCCTTCGGTTTTGCCAATCGTACTCCCTTAAAAAACATCTGGTTAGTTGGAGATTGTACCCATCCCGGAGAAGGAACCGCAGGAGTCAGCTATTCGGCAGTAAGTGTTGTTAATCAATTAACAGGGCAATTAACAGGGCAATTAACACGTTAATTGGTAGAGCAATTGGCAAAATCTACTTTTAAGGATTAGTGAGAATAGTTTACAGAATTACATCTTACGCGCCTATAGTGTTCACTATGCGTATGCAAATTAGAAATTCTAATGCTAAAAAATATAACCTTAAGTGCTGACCAACAACTCATTCAAATCGGATTTCAAATCAATGGAAGTAATTATCACCTACTCCCTCAATCCGTAAACTGATACGACAATGGGAAAGGAGTTAAATTAAGGCTTAGTTAAGATAGTTTCTGGATTAGCGATCGCCGCATTAATCTCACCCAACTGAACCGATAATTCCGAATCATCTAACTGATTTTCTAACTGATTTAGAACAGGAGATTGATCTTCGACATTCCTACCACTCACCAAGTAAATGCTAGTCAAGGTTAACAGCACGCCCAGCCATTGAATTTGGGTCAGGGTTTCACTTAAAAAAATCCGTCCAAAAATAATTGCAAATACAGGAGTCGAAAAAGTTAAAGCACTAAGCCTAGTAAGATTGCCCGATGAAGCCAAGTAAAAAAATAATCCATAGGCGATCGCTCCACCTAGAACGCTCATATACGCCATTCCCAGCCAGCCCCAAGTATTCAGATCTTGCCAAACTGAGGTTTCAATTTGATTGGAAAGCAATAACAAAGGCAAGCCACCAATAATCATGTGCCAACCTGTAGCGGCAACTGGATCGGCATTTTGCACGACGGGACGAATCAAAATCGTACCCACTGCCATCGCCAGCGATGCTCCTAACATCAGCCACTCGCCCAAACTAAAAACTCCGACATCCCAAACTTTATGAAAATCTCCTATTAGCAAAAAATGCCAAAGCTGATGGGGCAAGCCAATTAAACCAATACCGATAAATCCCACGCCTAAGCCCATAATTGCAACTTTTCCGATGCGCTCTTTGTAAAATAAAGCTGCCATGAGTGCCACTGCCAAAGGTTGAGAATCAATTAATAACGATCCCAAACCAGCCCCCGTCTGCATTAAGCCAAATGCCAAAAATCCTTGAAATAAAGTGCCGTCAATTAGTCCAAATAAGGTAATCCACAGCCACGCCTTCCAGCCCTGAGGTTGCGATCGCCCCAAAATACTTGCCAATCCCACTAACAAAACTCCCGCAGGAATCAATCTTGTTGCTGCTAAAAATAATGGTTCAGTTTGAGGAATGATTGCTTTCATCACCACCATTGAAGTACCCCATAGCAGAAATGGCAAAATGGCAAAAATTGAAGAGCGTGAAACTTTGAACATTACATTAATATTTCTTAATAATCTAAAAATTGTACTTGAAATGCATCTAAGGTTGGCAAAATTGGTTTATTTAGCTGTGCATAATCCAATGATTTTAGAGATCATAATTCGGTTCTAGTTTCGATCCTCATAGCCCGAAAAAACAAACGGCAACATATTAAAATTAATTGATATTAAAATTAATTGATATAGCTCAATAGTTCGGACAAAATTTAAAGCTTAAAACCCTTACTCCTTCATGCTTAGGATCTAGCTTGCTATTTAATTAGCAGTGAGCATAATCTCTATGTGGCAATTAACTAAATGCTTTCGCAAACCATTGCTCTTAAGACCTTGTAGCCTCGTTCCAAAAACTGTCCGAAGTATTAATAGCTGGGCTAGATTAGTAATTAATTGGGTAATTTAGAGGCAATTAACTCGAAACAAAGTTAAGCTTAAGTTAAGAATAGATTATTTTTAGTTACTTGCAAATCGTTATATCCAAGCACAAGATATTAGAAGTAATCTAATGTCTACAAAGGATAAGAATATGGCTGATTTGCAAAAAAGGGTTTTGGTAACACAGCTATCGGAAGAACAACAAAAGCTCTGGCAAACCTCACTTATCTCTCAAGGGATAGATGTTATCACCGAGCCAGCAACTAGCGAGCTTATACAAGTCCTAGAGCAAATGAGTGGAACAGGAAAGCAGTTACCCCACCTGTTGCTAATGGATATTGGGATTACTACAGCAAATTCTACTTCTTTACAGGCGCGGGCAGTTTGTCGTTGGTGTGCCGAAAATTATCCAGACATTAAAGTAATCTTAACCAACCCCAGAGAGGAGCAAGTTAAAAGCGTAGGGCTTAAATGGGCAATTAGACAGGGCGCGATCGACCTATTGCCGCGTTTACACAGCCAAACCGTAGTTGAATCAGTCTCCAAAGTTTTAGAAGCATTGGGATCGCAAATCCAGAGTGATAACCTTGAAAAGTTGGTGGACTCTTTTGGCAATGCCGAAACTATCAAACCAGTTGAATCTCAAACCAGTACGCTCAGAGAAGCTGCTACCGCCGATCTAGTTCGCAAAATGGCGATGATTCCCATGATTGTGATGGCTACTGCGGAAGAAAAGGAATCAGAAGAAGATAATCTTCATGTTTCCCTTGCCTCGACCTTAGAAGAATTGAGTTTATACGACATGGCAATC
>Ga0163154_10002137_pt1 | contig 29320 bp, 25 predicted proteins | sample OliLakLV19MP9P1_FD_148649 | JGI IMG/M metagenome (GOLD analysis project Ga0163154, IMG submission 148649) | Freshwater microbial mat bacterial communities from Lake Vanda, McMurdo Dry Valleys, Antarctica - Oligotrophic Lake LV.19.MP9.P1 | ecosystem: Environmental > Aquatic > Freshwater > Lake >... | reverse complement strand
GCCTGATCCTGATCACGATTTTGTCCTTCTCGGTGGCGGCACAGCCCGCATTGGCTCAGTCGGATGCCGACGGCTTAATCGCCGGACTGAATGATCCTGCCTGTGTCCCGGCATGTTGGATCGGTATACAACCAGGGATTACGACTGTGGAGCAAGCGCTCGCTTTAGCAGCCGCAAAAGGAATGCAGATCGAAATAACCTCCAAAAGCCTGGGCGATCAATGGACATTGAGTGGAAATATTTATAGCATTTCAACGAGCATTGGGGCTACTCCAATAATCGCTGGAGACATTCTTTTGTTCGGCGATTTCAATATCGCGCGTGTTACGGAGTCACTTGGGGCGCCGACGTGGATTTGGGAAGATCCAGATAACGAACAAAGACGTGAAGTTGTGTACGGTCATTTGGGGATGATACTCACCTACGACCCAGAGGTGTCCACGACAGGCTATTACATTGTCAGAATTACCCGACCTAACCCAGATGAGTTTCGAGGTTTTCTCGGTCTGACAGAGGGCTATGGTGACTATCTGAGCGATTGCACCGTGTTCGGTCCACCCCCGTGCATCCTGGCGACCGCGACGCCGACGCCTGTCCCGACCGCGATTCCCACAGGCTCGGTCAGCGTGTCGCTCACACTGGCGCGTCCGGCGGATGGACAGTCGATATCAACCAAACTCGTCCAGGGCGGTGTGGTGACGCACAGCAGTACGACTACCTCCAACAAAAATGGCGTCATCACACTGCCCGCCATCCCCTACGGCGCCTACGCCCTGTGGGTCAAGCACGCGCAGCACCTCGCCGCGTCCGTCCCGGTCACGGTCAGCGCCCCGACGAGCAGCGTCACAGTGCCGACCCTGCGCGCGGGCGACGCCAACAACAATAACCAGGTCAATATCACCGATTACTCGATCCTGGCAGCCAGCTACGGCAAATCGTCCGGCACGGCGGGCTACGATGCCCGCGCCGACTTCAACGGCGATAACACCGTCAATATCACCGACTACTCGCTGCTGGCGGCGAACTTCGGTCAGGTCGGCGCGCCCGATCCGTCACCGCCGGACGGGACGTTCAGCGCGTTCTCAGCGCCCATAACGCCGGAGCTGGCGCACGCCGCGCTCACGCTGGATGCACCGCGCGGGGGCGCCCGTATCGGGCGGACGTTCACGCTCACCGTCCGCGCCGGGAACAATGCCAGCGCCGGGGCGGGCGTTGTCGCCAGCCAGATCGACGGGCTGGACGTGCATCTGCGCTTTGATCCGGCACTGCTGCAAGTGGTGTCGGTGACGCCGGGGACGACGCTCGATCAGGTGATCGTCGCCACCTTCGACAACGCGACAGGCGCGATCGAGGTCGCGGGGGGCGAACTGGGCGGCTCGGTGACGGGGCGATTCAGCGCCTTCACGGTGACATTCCGGGCGATCGCGGCGGGGACGACGACGATCGACGCCGACGCGCCGACCGCGCTGGCATATCAGGGCGCGACCGTCAGCCCGGCGCTTGCGTCCGCGTCGGTGACCGCGCGCTGAACCCACTGCACAACGGGGGCGCAGTACTGCGCCCCCGTGCCGCCTGTTTCATGCGTCAGCCCTGGTGTGACCAGCACACACCTCAATGCGCTGTGCGCCGTCGTTTCACTGCTTTGCTTTGACGATCGCCTCAAACGCGGTATTGATGTCTGCCATTTTCGCGGTGTATTTCTCTTTTTCAGCGGGATGCAGATCGGGATGATAGGCGCGCGCCATCCGACGGTATGCCTGTTTCACCTCGTCGATCGAGGCGGTCGCGGGCACACCGAGCAGCGCATAATAACGCGAGACGCTGTTCGTCGGTCGCGCAGTGCGACGCGCGTTGTCCGTGCGATCGCCTGACCATGACCAATCCCCCGTTTTTGCGCCACGATCGGCATAACGCCGCTGAAATTCTTCCCACGAGTCCCAGGTGTTCTGGCGTTCTTCCTGAGGGGGTGCTTCGCGCTTTGCCCCACTGTACGCCCAGCTGCGCCAGGAATAATCGAATTGGGCTTCTTCGGCGCTGTTATGCTGCTTCCAGAATGCGCCTTCGCCAAAATAGGCGACGGCAAAGTCGCCGTCGATCTCTTTAGTGCCCGTTTGCAGCCGCTCGCCGCGCATCATATCGACCGCGATCGTCTCGCCGTACTCGACCGCGCGCGGGCTGCCACCCCATTTCCATTCCATATGCATCGGGCGGATAGTCACATCGCGTCCCTCGCACCAATAACCGTAGATTCGTCCCAGCGTGAGCGTGTGCAATGCTGCCATCCACGCCGGGGGCGCCACCGCATCACTGTCGGCGGGCATCATGCGCCCATCGATGATAAACAGGGTATGTACCTGAGCGCGGGTATTTTTCTCATAACGCTCACGCACCTCGGTCAGACGAATAGCCCGGTTGATCACGCAGATGGCGATCGCGGTGCCGTCGGTCAGTGTGACCAGCAGATCGTGGGCATCACACTCACGTTGAAAGCGCGCGATCCGTTCCGAGCTGCTCAAGTGTTGGGTCAGGTGATCCAGCACGAATTGTTTCATCAGGTTTAGCGCGCCAGGCGACTCGAAAGAAGCAGTCGGGGTATGCGCTCTCTCTCCATCCACTTCAACCAGACGGACACAGCACGATCAGCGGGACAGTACCGCCAGGCTGACCGGAACAAACACGACGATGAGCTGTGAAGCGATCTTCACAGTTTGCGATGTGGGCGCAGGGAATTGACAACGGTGTCAGCCGTCGGAGTGAGCTGACTGCGGCGACGATAGCAGCGTCAATATAGCTCATTGTAGCGCAAAATCTCTGAGAAAATCATCAGAATCACACTGGACAAAGCGACTATTGCGAGCAGCTTTACACTGCGTTAAACTGGCATCTGCCATACTAAAGTCCAGGGGAGTCCGTGCAAAGCGGGCTGAGAGGGTGCGTGATGCCGCACCGACCCTTCGACCTGATCCGGTTCATGCCGGCGGAGGGAGCGATCGTGATGCCCGACCCACATCCCCGTCATCCAGTCACCATTCCCTCACCTCTATGGCATATCGTCTGCGTCATCTTACGAGGTGTGCTGTGAAACGAGTCCCTTTTCCACTCATGTGTCTGCTATCCGTGCTTGCCGTCGTGCTGGCGGTCGCCTCGACGCGCGCGCAGGACAACGTCGTGCGTCTGCTGACGCATGACAGCTTCAATGTCAGCGAGCAGGTTTTAGCAGATTTCGAGCGCGAGTCCGGATTGACCGTCGAGATCGTCCGTCTGGGTGACGCCGGGCTGCTGGTCAATCAGGCGATCCTGACCCGTGAAAACCCTCTCGGCGATGTGCTGTACGGCATCGACAATACCTTTTTGTCGCGTGCGTTCGACGCCGACCTGTTCAGCCCCTACAGATCGTCCGCGCTCGATCTCAGCGACAGCCCCTATGTCGATCCGTCTGACACACAAGCCCGAGTCACGCCGATCGATTATGGCGATGTCTGTCTCAATTATGATGTCGCCTATTTCGCGGAGCGCGATCTGGCGCTACCGGAGACGCTGATCGACCTGACCACCCCAGAGTATGCCGGGCTGCTGGTCGTGCAAAACCCAGCCACCTCCTCCCCAGGCTTGGCGTTTCTTCTGGCGACGATCGCGGTCTTCGGTGAGCTGGACGATTACACCTACCTCGACTATTGGCGCGATCTGGTCGCCAACGACGTGCTGATCGCGGATGACTGGACAGACGCCTACTATGGTCAGTTCAGCGGCAGCGCCGGATCGACGGGCGATCGTCCGCTGGTCATCAGCTATGCCAGCAGTCCGCCTGTCGAGGTGTATTTCGCAGACCCGCCGCTGGCGCGAGGTGAGCCAGCACCGACCGGGGCGATCGTCACGCCGGACACCTGCTTTCGCCAGATCGAGTATGCGGGCGTGCTGGTCAACGCCGCCAATCCTGTTGGCGCCGAAAAACTGATCGACTTTCTGCTCAGCGAGTCGTTTCAGGAAGACATTCCCCTGCAAATGTTCGTCTACCCGATTCACCCCGACGCCGATCTGCCCGATGTGTTCCTGGACTACTCGACCGCTCCCGAACAGCCAGTTACGCTCGACAGCGCGGTGATCGATGCCGGACGCGACGGCTGGATCGCTGCGTGGACGGATGCGATCCTTCGCTGACGTGACCGCCCATCGCATGGCGCGACGTTGGGCGGCGGCGCTGCTGGCGCTGCCGCCGACGCTCTTTCTGATCGTGTTTTACGCTTATCCGATCATGACGCTGTTCGCCGTCAGTCTGGCGCCGGGTGGACAAATTGATCCCAGCGGCTTTTTCACGCTGGTGACCAATCCGATCTATCTGCGTATCTTCGGCTTCACGATCGGTCAGGCTGCCCTCTCGACCGCGATCACCCTGGCGCTGGCGATCCCGACGGCGGCGGTGATGGCGCGTGTCGATTTTCCGGGCAAGCGGCTGCTGCTCTCGCTGACGACGCTGCCATTCGTCTTGCCAACAGTCGTTACCGCCGCCGCCTTTTCCGCGTTGATCGGCGAACAGGGAATCGTCAACGATCTGTTGGTATCGCTGTTCAACCTGTCCGACCCGCCGATCCAATTGGAACGCACGCTGATCCTGATCGTGATCGCCCACGTCTTCTACAATTTTCCGCTGGCACTGCGGCTGATCGCATCATTTTGGGCGAACCAATCCCCGACGCTCGACGAGGCGGCGCAGGTGTTGGGCATCGGCGGCTGGCGCCTGTGGGTGCGCGTGCGGCTGCCGCTCATCCGTCCGGCGGTGGTGGCGGCGGGGCTGCTGGTCTTCATTTTCTGTTTCACCAGCTTTGGGGTGATCGTCCTGCTCGGTGGCGCGCGCTTTGCCACCATCGAGGTCGAGATTTATCGTCAGGCGACCAGCCTGTTCAACCTGCCGTTGGCGGCTGCCTTGTCGATCGCCCAGATCGGCTTGATGTTCGTGCTGATGCTGGTCTACACGCGGGTCCAGCGCCAGGTCATCGTCGCGCTGCGCCCGCAGCATGGCGCGCCACGCTCACTGAAAAAACGCGATCGGCTGCATCTGGCATCGGCGCTGGGCATAATCGCTTTGCTGTTGTTCATGCCGCTGCTGGCGCTGGTCGTGCGCGCATTCACATTTGACGCCGACGGGCTGACCCTGCGTCACTTCATCGCGCTGACCACCAACCCGCGCGGATCGGTGCTGTTCACGCCGCCGCTGGTCGCCGTCGGCAACTCGCTGCTGTTCGCGCTGGTCACGACCTGTCTGGCATTATTGTTGGGCACCGCCGCCGCTTATGCGCTGCACAGCGGCGGTCGCCTGGCGCGCTGGATCGATCCGCTGCTGATGCTGCCGCTGGCGACCAGCGCGGTCACGATCGGCTTTGGCTATCTGATCGCGCTGGACGAGCCGCCGCTCAACCTGCGTGCCAGCATCATCCTGATCCCGATCGCGCACACGCTGGTCGCCATGCCGTTCGTCGTGCGCAGCGTGCTGCCTGCTGTGCGCGCCGTGCCGGAAGGGCTGCACAGCGCCGCGCGGCTGCTCGGCGTATCCGGTTTCAGGCTGTGGCAGACGGTCGATCTGCCGCTGATCGCGCCGGGTCTGACCGTCGGCGCCGTCTTTGCTTTTACCGTCAGTATGGGCGAATTTGGCGCCTCGCTGTTCATCGCCCGACCGGACACGCCGACAATCCCGATCGTGATCTACCGTCTGCTCGGTCAGCCAGGCGCGACGAATTACGGTCAGGCACTGGCGTTGAGCGTCATCCTGATGGGGATGTGCGCGCTGGCATTCGTGTTGATCGAGCGGGCGCGCGACCTGGGCGGCGAATTTTAGAAGCCTGCTTGCGCAGGGGATTGGCATGCCAAATCCATCATGCACGGACGCATCTGTCGGCGGACGAAGAGTGATGCGTCCTTATTGTGCCAGCATCCCCGACAGATAGGTCTCGAATTCACCCGCGTTGCACGCATCGATGTAACGCAGCAGTTCACCCCCGCCGATGGGATAATCGGGGTAACACGAGGTCGGATAGGCGCCGCGCGGTGCGTGTGTCAGAACCATCGCGCCAGGTTCGGGCAGCACCATCCCATCCGTGGAACGCTCCACCTGTTCGACGATCCGCTCGACCGTGACGATCACAGTCTGGGCGCTGCATGCCAGCTCGATATCGACCCCCAGATTATTGTTGAACTTGACGGCGCCATATTTGTCGCCCTCCAGCGCGTGCAGCACCGCGACATCGCACGGCATCGCCGGAAATGCCATCAGTGTTTCACCCGTGTAGGGATCGACGATCGTTTTGACATCCGGGCGCAGCATCGGCAGGTCGGTGCCGATCCAGGCATTCGACGGCATGAAGCTGATCCCCGCCATTGTCGCGCGTAGTCCGGCGGCAAAGCTGGCTTCGGTTTCCTCCATGATCTTCAGTCGTCCCGCGTTCGCCCATTCGGTGAACATCGGCGCGAATCCAAACGCCTCCAGCCCAAAATAGACACTGCGCACCGTTTTTACACAGCCCGCCCCTACTAGTAAATCGCTCTCGTAGCCAGCCGTGAAGCACAACAGCGTCAGATCGCGCGGACGCGGGTCGCGCCGCAGCAGCGCCTTGACAAAGGCGACCGGGCGCCGATACACGGTCATGCCGCCCAACGCGATTGTCATGCCATCCTGTACAAAATCCGCCGCTTCCTGAAGCGTCATCCACTGTCCAAAGGGTCGCGCCATAATTCTGGTTCCTGATTGCTTCGTCGCCCGCCGAACGCCGATCATACACTGTCTGGCGCGGTCTGCGTCCCCCCGATACAATGCCCATCATTTTCGAGTCGATTCTGGAAACAAATATGCTCATCATCGATGGACGTTTTTTGACGCCGCATGGCGTCATGCGCTGGGTGTCGGTGCGAGACGGTGTGATCGCCGGGATGGGCGCGGGTGAACCGTTGGTCTCAGCCGACACGCCGATTCTCGCAGCGGGCGGCGCGACCATCGTCCCCGGTTTCATCGACCTGCACATACACGGCGCGGCGGGTCATGACGTGATGGACGCTACCCCGGACGCTCTGCACGGGATTGCGCGCTTTTTGGCAGCACACGGCGTGACCAGCTTCGTGGCGACCACGCTCACCAATCCGCGCGACGCCTTGCAACGCGCGCTCGACAATGTGCGTGCTTATAGGGACAGTCCCCGATCGGGCGGCGCGACCCTATTGGGCGCGCGTCTGGAGGGTCCGTATCTCAATGTGGAAAAATGCGGCGCGCAAAATCCGGCTTTTATCCGCACTGCCGATCCCGACGAGGCGATCGCCTTCCTCGATATCGGCGTGCTGCGCATCGTCGATATTGCCCCGGAGATCGCCGCCAATAGCTGGCTGATCGACGAGTGCGTCCGGCGCGGGATCACGGTCTCGATGGCGCATACGTCGGCAACCGCCGATCAGGTCATGGCAGCCATCGCGCGCGGCGCCTCCCAGTCCACACATACCTACAACGCGCAAACGCCGCTGCATCACCGCGAACCGGGCGTGGTCGGTGCGGTGCTGGCGACCCCGGCTGTCCGCTGCGAGCTGATCGCCGACGGCGTGCATGTCCATCCGCTGGCGATGCGGATCGCCTGGATGTGCAAGGGTGCCGACGGGCTGATCCTGATCTCTGACGCGGTGCGCGCTGCCGGGATGCCCGACGGCGAATACCAGTTCGACGATCGGGCGGTGGTGCTGCACGACGGCGCGGTGCGCCTGACGGATGGCACGCTGGCGGGCAGCACCCTGACGATGGATCGGGCGCTGCGCAGCCTGATCGCAGTCACAGGCGAGCCGCTCGACGCACTATGGCGCACCACCAGCCTCACCCCTGCCCGCGCGATCGGGATAGAGGCGCGTAAAGGCAGCATCGAGGTTGGCAAGGACGCCGATCTGGTCTTCCTGGACGAGATGCACACCGTCGCGCTGACCATGATCGCGGGCGAAGTGGTCTATCGACGAGATTCAAGTGCCTAACTCACCCAGTTATTATGCGTTCCGCGCGCATTTTGTCCTATACTTCCCAGATATGAATCTGTCGGAGTGTCACATCTCATGAAACAAATACCAGATCTGGTCGGTCGGCTGCGCGGGCTGCCCGTCGTCGCTGGACTGGCGATCGTCTTTTTCGTAGGCTATGGCTTAGGCAATCAGCAGTCGATCGGCTATGCCCAGGATCAATACGGCACCCCCGAAGATGTACGTGAGGCTTTTGCACCGTTCTGGGAAGTGTACGCACTGATCCAGGATCAGTACGTCGAAGAGGTACCGATCGCGCAGTTGGTCGAGGGTGCGGCGACCGGTATGGTCGATGCGCTGGGCGATCCCTACAGCGGCTACATGGATCCTGAACTGTTCGCCTCGCTCAACCGCGACCTCGAAGGTGAATTCGAGGGCATTGGCGTAGTCATCCGCACCCTGGAGGACAGCGGCGAGATCGAGGTCGTCGGCATCCTCAAGGGCGCGCCCGCCGAAGGCAGTGGCATCATGGAGGGCGACATCTTCTCCGCTGTCGATGACATAGAGGTCACCGGGATGAACCAGACCGAGCTGGCAGACCTGGTGCGCGGACCAGAAGGCACCGATGTCAGGATCACCGTGCGCCGCGATGATACGCTGATCGACTTCATCATCACGCGGGCGCGCATCATCGTCCCAAATGTCGAGTCAGAAATTCTGGAAGGCGATATCGCCTACATCCAGCTCAACCAGTTCAACAGCCAGTCGCGCCTGGATTTCGACGCCGCGCTGAACACGCTCAAGGTCAATGAGCGCGCCGGGCTGATCTTCGACCTGCGCGACAATCCGGGTGGTCTGCTCTCGTCCGCGATCGAGGTCGGCAGCGCCTTTATCGAGGATGGTACGATCGTGTACGAGGTATTTGGTGATGGACGCGAGGTCGATTTCACCGCCAACGGCAGCTTTGCCGACATCCAGGTGCCGATCGTCGTCCTGGTCAACGAATCCAGCGCCAGCGCCTCGGAGCTGGTGGCGGGCGCGCTGCAAGACCTCGAACTGGCTACAGTCGTCGGTGAGCTGACCTTGGGCAAGGGGACGGTACAGCAGTGGCTGCCACTGCAAAATCAGGCGGGCGTGCGCCTGACGGTCGCGCGCTGGCTCACCCCGGATCGGCGCTGGATTCACGAGGATGGAGTCAGCCCGGATATCGTGGTCGAATACATGCCGACCACTTATGACGATCCGGCTGATCCGCAGATCGCTGCCGCGCTGGAATTCCTGCTGGCAGAGGCGGCGTCCGTCGCGCCCTAACGACAACCAGACAGCGCGGGGTGGGATGCTGAACGTGAGCGTCTCACCCCGCGCCTCTGTACACATGCGGCACGTCGTGCTAGAATCGCCCTACTTTCGTCCGCTTGGATGTGTGTTTTAGGAGCCTCTGGCATGGATTTCGCGCTGCAAATTGTCGCAATCATCATCTCGATCGCCCTGATCATCCTGGTGCTGCTCCAGGTCAAAGGCAGCGGCTTGGGCGATCTGCTTGGCGGCAGCGGTGAGAGCGGGGGCATCACCCGCACCCGGCGCGGTCTGGAACAGAGTCTTTTCCAGATCACGATCGGGCTGGCGATCGCCTTCATGGCGGTGGCCATCCTCGCCGTGTCGGTCACCCGCTAAGATCACGCCGACACCTTGTCGATAATCATCTGTGGTCAGGGTCGCTGAATGCTGCGCGGCGTCCGTTGGCAGCTATTGGCGCTCTTGTTCGCGGTCGCGCTGTTCGCGGCGGCGCTGGTCTACCGATCGAGTCAGACGCCGGTGGCTTTACAGCCGACCGCGCCAGCGACCGACGCGGCGCCCGCTATCCTGCCGACCGCACCGATCGACTCGACCGCCGCCGCGCCAATCGCGGTCGTCGAGTCGATCGCGGTCAGCGACGACGGTGCATATTACCGCGAAGCCCTGATCGGGACGATTCAGCGGCTCAACCCTCTGTTCGCCTCGCTCAATCCGGTCGATCGAGACATCACGTCGCTGATTTTCGAGGGATTGACACGTAGCAATATCTACGGCGAACCCGTCCCAGCACTGGCGGAAAGCTGGATCATTTCGTCAGACGGACTCGAATACATCGTCTCGCTGCGACAGGATGTGCTGTGGCAGGATGGGACACCCTTTTCTGCCGCCGACGTGATCTACACGATGGCGCTGTTACGCGATCCGCGTTTCCCCGGCGCACCCGAATTGGGCGCATTCTGGCGCACGGTCGAAACCGAGCAGCTGGGCGCGACCCGAATCCGCTTCCGCCTCGCACAACCGTTGGGCGCCTTTCTCGATCGGCTAACGATCGGCATCCTGCCCGAACACGCCCTGCGCGGCACGACAGCGGCGGGAATCGCCGCCCATCCCTTCAACCTGACCCCGATCGGCACCGGAGCGTATCAGATGATGCGCATCGTCGCGCCAGATGGAATGCAGCCGCGCGCGGTCGAGCTGGCGTCGGCACCGACCTTCCGCCAGCGCGCTGAAGCGCAGGCAACACCCTACGCGGTTCAGCGCATCACCTTCCGACTCTACGATGATTTCGAGTCGGCGCGTGGCGCGCTGGCTGCGGGCGAGATCGACGGCTTGGCAGCGCGCGACCGCGACGAACGCCGTCCACTGTTCGATCTGGCGCTCACGCAGGGCGTGATGCTCTACAACACGGTCGAGCCGACGGTGGGCATGATCGTGTACAACTGGACGCGCGACTCGACAGCGTTTTTCCGTGAACAGCGGGTGCGGCTGGCGCTGGAGACCGGACTCGACCGGGCGGGCGCGATCGAGCGTGCCCTGCCCAATCTGGCGTTGAGCGCCGACAGCCCGCTCATACGCGGGCATTGGTCGTATCTGGAGTCGGTGGCGCTGCCGACCTATGATCCCGGTGTGGCACGTCAGATGTTGATCACCGCCTCCGAGCGCATCGACCGACTCGCTGGCGCGAATGCTCCCACACCCGATCCTGCCCTGCCCGCGCCAACCGACTCGACGATGCTGTTCAGCTTTGCCATCCTCACCCCCAATACCCCATCCCTGAACTCGCTCGCCAACGAGATCGCCACTCAGTGGGCGGGACTCGGTATGGATGTGCGCGTCGAGGCGGTCGAGATCGACCTGTACGAGGCGCGGCTGCGCGCGGGTGATTTCGATGCTGTCGTCGTGGAGTTCGGCTTCACGGGCAGCGGTGATCCCGACGTGTACAGTTTCTGGCACGAGGGACAGTATCCTGACGGCGATAACTATGGCGGAGTCGCGGATCGACGCATCAGTGAAATTTTAGAGCGTGCCCGCCGCGAACCGTACAATATCAACCGGATCGCAGAATATTATCGTTTTCAGGACGAGTTCATCGACCGTGCAATCGCGCTGCCCATCTACAACCCGATCTACACCTATGCCGTCGCTCCGGTCGTCAGCGGCGTGCAGTTAGGTTACCTCAGCACGCCCGCCAGCCGTTTCGACTCGATCGGTTCGTGGTCGATCACCCGCTAAACCGCTGACCGAAAAAACTCCAAAGTCGGACACATTGTGATACGTCCCCATGCCTCACACTCATAGGGACGCATAACAAGGCGTCCGCTCAGAGACATGCGACCACAGGATTAGAGCGCGCCTTCTTTTTCGAGAATATCCCGCAGCAGGTCGCGCCGTGCGGTGCCACCCAGGGTCTCCAGTCGGCGCACATTGAGCGGGTCGATCACCTCGCGTAACAGGCGCAGTTCTTCGGCGTTCGGCGGGATCGTCTCGCTCAGATTTGGCGCGATCGCCAGATCGAATCCGGTCTTTTTGCGCACGTCCTCGACCGTCACACCCGGAAACACGCGAATCAAGCGCATGATCCCGTCGTGCCAGTCGAATTCGCCCAAATCGCTGACCAGATAATGCACCCCGTGTCCGCGTCGGCGCGTCGGTGTGTGTCCGAGTCCGCTGACAAAATCGAGCTTCTGCACGAATGTCAGACGGGAATGACGCGGCACATACAGGTAGACATGTTCGGATGTGGTGGTCACATCGGGTATGCCGCCGCTGCCGGGCAGCCTCATGCGCGGCTTGGCATAATCCTTGCCAAAGGCGATGTTGTTGAAATTGCCCGCAGCGTCCACCTGAGCCGGACGAAAAAACTCTTTCGGGTTGAACTGCGGCAGCAGATCAGCGGCAGCGGACACGAACCCCAGATGGATCAGTCCGTTGCCGAGCCATAACTCCTCGATACGCCCGACGCCCAGGGCAGCGGGCTGGCGGCACATGCTCTGCCCAATCGCGGATGCAAAACGCACATCTGGTGCGTGCGTCATCTGTGCCAGTATGAAGCCCGCCATCACCAGTGGGGTATTGATCCCCTGCGCCAGCACCTCCCGATCCACGACCTGGCGCGCGATGCATACCGAGAGCAGCTCGTCGATCGTAAAACCCTGTGTCCCTGAGTCAGTCATTGCCCGCCTCGTCCGTCATGCGCACCAGCACCGGTTTGAACTGTCCGACCAGATCGACCAGATCGCGCTGCGCCCCGATCACCTGTTCAATTGGCTTGTAAGCCTGTGGCGCCTCGTCGATACCGCCGCCCAGTAAAATCACGCCGCGCTCTTCGAGATAACGATCGCGCATCGTCTTGGTGATCGCTTCCTTCGCCTGCTTGCGTCCCATCGCGCGACCTGCTCCGTGCGACGCCGATTGCAGCGACGCCACGCTGCCCTTGCCGCGCACCAGATAGCCAGGATCGCCCATCGATCCGGGAATGATTCCCATCACACCGACTCCAGCCGGAGTCGCGCCTTTGCGATGCACGACGACCTCACGGGCGATCGCTTGCCCACCATCCGACACAGAGACGGTCTCTTTCCACGCGAAATTATGATGATTCTCCACACTGAATATCGGTTTGACGCCGATCAAACTGGCGACACGCGCATGGATAATCTCGTGGTTTGCCGCCGCGAACCGCCCTGCCAGCTCCATCGCCGTCCAGTATTCCTGCCCGATCTCCCATTCGAGCGGCAGCCACGCCAGATAACGCACGCTCTTGTCGAGTTCCTGGTGCAGGTGCATCGCCTGTTCGGAATAATGATTGGCTATCTTGAAACCGACCGCGCGTGATCCACTGTGCGATAGCAGCGCCAGATACTCACCGCGCTGGAGACCCGTCTCAGCGTCATCAGACTCCAGACGAAATGTGCCCCATTCGACAAAATGGTTGCCGCTGCCGCTCGTCCCAATCTGTGCGACGGCGGTCGAGTGCAGTGACTTGAGAAAGCGGGTGGCATCCCAGTCAGGATCATCCAGCACAGGATGATCGATCTCCACTTTCTTATGCTGCCAGCGGGCGCCCGCGCCAAAGAGGGTGCCTTCCAGAAGCGATTTTTTGAACTGACCGATCTTCTGTTTAATCATGATCGACGACTCGGCGTAGACCGTCAGGCGCATCCGACAGGCGATGTCCACACCGACCGCATAGGGGATGACCGCGTTGTCGGTCGCCAGCACCCCGCCGATCGGCAGACCGTAGCCGATGTGGGCATCGGGCATCAGCGCGCCCGCCACGCTGATCGGCAGGCGCAGCGCATTTTCCATCTGTTTGCGCGCTTCCTCATTGATGAACGCTTCTCCCCAAACTGCGTAAGGCAAGGCTTGTTCGCGCAGATCCCCATACTGAGTCATGTTTCGCTCTCTCGCTCATGCTACACTACAGGATACTGGTCACTTTCCCCTCTCTAAAGGGACAATCTGTGGATTTCGTCGTCGTCCTCGCGCTCGCAGGACTGATCGTCGGCTTGTCGAAAGGCGGATTAGGCGCGCCATTGGGCGCTGTAATCGCCCCGATGCTGGCGATCACCTTCCCAGTGTCCGAGGCTGTTGGCTTGACCCTGCCACTGCTGATCATCGGGGATGCCTTTGCCATTGCCGCCTACTGGCGCGCCTGGAACATGCGCTACATCTGGTGGCTGCTGCCCGCCGCGCTGGTCGGGATCGTCATCGGGACGCTGCTGTTGGTCAGCCTGGACAACCGCACGCTCAAAATCGTGCTGGGACTGTTCACCCTGTTTTTCGTCGCCTTCAAGGTGTTTGGCGATCGCTTCGTCACCGCTGCCTATCAGCCGCGCGGCTGGCACCAGCCCGCAGCCGGGTTGATCACCGGACTGTCATCGGCACTGGCGAACGCGGGCGGCACCCCCTACACCATCTATCTGATGCTGCAAAAGCTGCCCCCGCGCGAATTCGTCGGGACGATCACCCTGTATTTCACCGTGATCAACCTGCTCAAGGTGCCCGGCTACATCGGCGCCGGGCTGCTGCACGGGGATCGACTGCTGATGCTGGCACCCGCGCTGCCACTGATTCCGGTCGGGGTGCTGATCGGGCGCTGGGTCGTGCATCGCGTCGATCCGCGCTCGTTCGAGCGGATTCTGCTGGCGGTGCTGACGCTGGCGGGCGTGCTGCTGCTTGTATCGTAATGCAGTGACTCGACGTGCCTTATGCCGGAATCAGCCGCACGAATTTGCGCTTGCCGACCTGCAAAACCACCGGGAGCGAGTCGAGTACGATCGCGGCATGAACGTCGGTGACTGTTTCGCCGTTGGCGCGCACGCCACCCTGCTCGATCAGGCGCCGTGCCTCGCCGCCGCTGGCGACCATGTTCAGCCGCCGCAGAATATCGACGATCTTTTCCTCGGCAGTGAGCGGCGACTCCTGAATATCTTCGGGGATGCCAGCACCGCTGCGAAACACCTCGTCCCAGCGTTTTTGCGCGGCTTCAGCATCAGGGGGGCTGTGGAAGATTGCCACGATTTCGCGTCCCAGACGCATTTTCGCCTCGTTGGGATGCAGCGATCCGTCAGCTAATCCGCTTTTCAGTTCATCCAGACGCGCGCCCGTCCAGCCGAGAATCAGCTTGTGGAAGATCGGCATGGTCACATCGGGCAGACTCATCACCTTACCAAACATATCCCAGGGTTCCGCCAACAGCGGGATATGATTGCCCGTGCTTTTGCTCATTTTGGCGCTGCCATCCGTCCCCGGCAGACTCTCCCCCATGATGATCGCCACCTGTGGACGCTGACCGAGTGCCTCTTGCAGCTTGCGCCCCGCCACCACAATATTGAACAGTTGATCCTGCCCGCCGACCTGGACATCGGTCTCCTGGGCGACCGCGTCATATGCCTGCATCAGCGAATAGAAGAACTCGTGCAGATAAATCGGCTGTCCGGCATCGATTCGTCGGCTGAAATTCTCGCGCACGAGGAACTGCTGCACAGTGAAATTCGACGCCAGGCGGATGATGTCGGCAAAATCGAGGGTGGACAGCCATTCGTCGTTGTAACGCACGCGCGTCAGGTCGGGATCGAGAATCTTGAACGCCTGCTGTGCGTAGGTGCTGGCATTTTCGCGCACCTGATCGCGGGTGAGCTGATCGCGCGCCTTGTCCTTGTCCGATGGGTCTCCGATCAGGCTCGTGAATGTTCCGACCAGGAAGGTGACATCGTGTCCGAATTCCTGAAACTGGCGCAGCTTGCGCATGGTGATGGTGTGACCGAGATGCAGATCGGCAGTGCGCGGATCGTAACCGCAGTACACGCGCAGCGGACGCCCCTGCTTGTCGGCTTCGACGAGTCGTTCGCGCAGTTCGCGGGTCATGGTGACTTTGGTCTGCGGATCACCGTATTCGGCGCCGGACATCAGTATTTCGACTTGCTCGTCAATCGTAGGCATGGATGCTCATTTTTTGTGATGAAGGGTCAATAGACCTTACTGATCGTGTGAATCTTAAAGCGAATTATCACCATGTCCAGAGTCGTCCGCCACGATTCAATATCTTTTTCGGCGGCTGCGGGCGACTCGTAGCGATAGGTCATCCGTCGGAGCCAGACATAGCCGGGGTCTTCCTGGACGACGCCCTCCCCTTTGAAGAGCCAGCCCGCGCCGATCTCGCCCGACGCGATCTCGCCACCGCCGATACAGATCGATGCTTTCGGATCGGCATTCAGATAATCGACCTTGCGCGTGTTGCGATCGGTGATGATGACCAGATCGTCGCCGTCCAGGTCGAACCACAGCGGGACGGTATGCGGATAACCGTTAGGGTCGTTGACGCTGAGTCGGGCAATCAACGGAATCCTGAGCAGGTCTCGCTGTTCGGATGTGAGCATACAGGTTAGCCTTGTACCAGATAGCAGAGCAGTCACTTTTGAATTTTACGATCCTCCACTCAAGTATACCTTTAACTTGATCGACCGAAACGCTTCTACCCAACGGCGCGCGGGGGATTTATAATCACCCTAAGCAGTACGCGGAAATTCACAGCGGAGCCATTCATTCATGAAACCGATGACCAGCGTGGAAGCGCGCCAGGCGTTTCTCGATTTTTTTGAAGAAGTCGGGCACAGACCCGTCGCATCGTCGTCGCTGGTGCCGACCAACGACCCGACGCTGCTGTTCACCAATGCCGGGATGGTACAGTTCAAGGATGTCTTTCTAGGGCTGGACAAGCGCGACTATACGCGCGCCACCACCGCGCAAAAGTCGATGCGCGTCTCTGGCAAGCACAGTGACCTCGAAAATGTCGGTCCGTCACCACGCCACCACACCTTTTTCGAGATGCTGGGCAATTTCAGCTTTGGCGATTACTTCAAGCGCGACGCCATCCGCTATGCCTACATGGTGCTGACGAAAGTCTACGAGCTGCCCGAAGACCGCCTCGTCTTCACCGTCTATCAGAACGACGATGAAGCCTACGACATCTGGATCAACGACATCGGCGTCGATCCGGCGCGGGTCGCGCGCATGGGACCCAAGACCAATTTCTGGCAAATGGCGGAAACCGGTCCATGCGGACCGACCAGCGAGATTCACTGGGACAAGACACCCGACGTGGGCACGCCCGGTATCATCCCATCGCTGCAAGCAGAAGATGACCGCTTTCTTGAACTGTGGAACCTGGTGTTCATGCAGTTCAACCGCACGCAAGCCGATCCGGATCACAGCGGCGCCTTCGACGTGCCCCTGCCCGCGCCCGGCGTCGATACCGGGATGGGTCTGGAACGTATCCTCAGCGTGATGAACGGTGTCAGCAGCAATTATGAGACCGACCTGTTCCTGCCTGTATTCAAGGCAACGCAGGCGCTCACCGGGGACAGCGATGCCGCGCGCGACGCCAATATCGTCCCCTACCGCGTGATCGCCGATCATGTCCGTGCGGCGGTCTTTTTGATCGCGGACGGCGTGCTGCCCGGCGCCAAAGGACGCGACTCGGTCTGTCGGCTGGTGATCCGGCGCGCGGCGCGCTTTGGCGAAAAGCTCGGCTTCACGCAGCCATTCCTGGCACAGGTCGCGGACGCGGTGATCGCGGTCATGGGGACACACTACACCGAGCTGATTGAAAAATCCGATGCGATCAAACGGGTGATCACGCAGGAAGAAGAACGATTCCGGCGCACGATGGAGCGCGGTCTGGTCGAGCTGGATGCCGCGCTGGACAAGCTGCCGCCAGGCGGACAGCTTCCCGGCGAGGTCGCATTTTATCTCAAAGCGACATTAGGCTTGCCGAGCCAGGTCACCAAAGACATCGTGGAAGAACGCGGCTATATCCTCGATCTGTCTGCCTTCACCACCGCCGAGCAGGAACACGCGCTGGTCAGCGGCGGCGGCAAGGCGATGGGCGAGATCGATCTGGGTGAACGCTACAACGCACTGCTGGCAGACCTCAAACGCGCGGGGGCGCTGCCCGCGTCCGGCGTCGCCTACAAGCCGTATGACCCAACGCCGTTCAACGATTTTGTGCTGGCGCTGCTGCAAAACGGACAACCCGCCGACTCGGTGATCGTCGGGGATAAAGTCGAGGTGGTACTGGCGAATACCAATTTCTACGTCGAGTCCGGCGGAGAGGTCAGTGACACGGGCGTCCTGACTGGAACAGGCTGGCGGATCGAGATCGAGGACACCCGTCGTCCAGTCGGCGGGCTGATCGTGCATGTCGGTGAGGTGGTCGAGGGGACACCGCGCGTCGGCGATGTGGCTCGTGTCGAGGTCGATGGCGCGCGGCGCGCCGACATCACGCGCAATCACACCGGAACACACCTGCTTCATGCCGCGCTGCGTCGGCATTTGGGCGATCATGTCCAACAGCGAGGATCGCTGGTGGCACCGGAACGCCTGCGATTCGACTTTTTGCACGACACCAAAGTGACAGCCGAGCAGATGCGGGCGATCGAGCGCGACATCAACGACGCTGTTTTGCGCAATTATCCCGTGCTGGCGGTGGAAAAATCGCTCAACGAGGCGCGGGCTGAAGGCGCGATGGCGCTGTTCGGTGAGAAATATGGCGACCGCGTGCGCACGATCAGCATCCGCAAAGATGGGGATCGCTACAGCTACGAATTGTGCGGCGGCTGTCATGTCGCGGAAACGGCGGAGATCGGCGCGTTCGTTGTGGTGGCAGAGAGCAGTGTCAGCGCGGGCATTCGCCGCGTCGAGGCATTGACCGGACACAGCGCGATCATCTACATTCAGGCACAAATGGCGCTGCTGAACAGCATCGCAGGACAGTTGAGCACCTCCCCAGAGGGTGTCAGCGGGCGCGTCGCGGCGCTGCAAGACGAGCTGTCAGCGGCGAAAAAACAGATCACCGCACTTCAGCGCGCCGTCGCCAGGAGTCAGTTCGACGTGCTGGTGACTCGTGTCGAAACGCTCAATGGCAGGAGGGCGCTGGTCGCTCAGATAAACGATGTGCCGATGGAGATGCTGCGGGAGATGTCCGATTGGTTTCGCAGTGCGGTTCCAAGCGGGGTCATGGTGCTGGGCAGCGTCATCGACGGCAAGCCGCAGTTGTTCGTGACCGTCACCGACGACCTGACCAAGCAAGGAATGCACGCGGGCAACCTGGTCAAGCAGATCGCGGCGGTCGTCGAGGGTGGGGGCGGCGGACGCCCCAACATGGCGCAGGCAGGCGGACGTAATGCCGACAAGCTGCCCGACGCGCTCACGCTGGCGCGCGACCTGATCGGCGCATGATCGCCACGATGGGTATGCTGGTTGAGATGGATGAGATGGACAAAATCAGGTGAGCCGCGCGCCAGCCAAGCCAGAATATGTCCAGCTGGAGCCAGGCGAGGATGCGTCGTCCGCGCGCGACCGACTCGGCTTTTTGCGAGGTCGGCGGGTGCTGCTGATCTGGCCCGAAAGCGGCACCGCCCTGTCGCGCAGGCTCGATCTGGTGCTGGTGCAGCGCGAGGCGATGCGGCTGGCGATCACGCTGGCGCTGGTCACGCACGACAGTGCGGTGACACAGCACGCGCACGACCTCAATATCAGCACCTTCGAGACGATCGGCGCCAGCGAGCGCGGCAAGTGGAAACGCGGACGCGCCAAGGTGTTCACGTCGCGCTCGCAAAAGCCAAAAGACGAACGCGAACCCGACGAGCTGATCGACGTTGCCAGCCGCCTGAAAGACGAGACGCTCACGCCGCGCCAGCGACGCGCACGCACACTCACGCGCGCGGGACTGGCACTGCTGGTTAGCGTCGGCGCGGCGGGCGCGGTCTATGCAGTCCTGCCAAGCGCGACGGTGACGATCGTACCGCTGCGGCAAACAGTCGAGGTGATGGCGGAGGTGCGCGCCGTGCCTGGTGACGCGCTGATGCGTATCGACGTGGAAAATGGATTGATCCCGGCGCTGGTGGTGCGGGCACAGGTCGAGGAACGCGCCACCATCCCGGCGAGCGGCATGCAGCAGGTGAGCGCGTCGCGCGCGACCGGCACCGTCGTATTCATCAACAAAACCGACAACGCCGTCACGGTGCCCGCCGACTCTTTCGTCGGCACCAGCGCCGGAACGCCGATCCTGTTCCGCACCATGACCGAGGCGCTCGTCCCCGCCGGGCGCGGGCTGCAAATCGAGGTGCCGATCGAGGCGGTCGAGGAAGTCGCGGGCGAGATCGGCAATGTCGATGGCGGGCTGATCAATACACTCCTGGGCCCGGTCGCGGAGCAGATCGAGGTGCGTAATATTTCCCCGACTTTTGGTGGCGAACGGCGCACGATCGGCGCCGTCAGCGCACAGGATCACGAGTACCTGATCGCCATTTTGCGCCAGCAAATCCAGGATCGCGCCTTCGACGAGATGCAGCCGCGTCTGGAGACCAATCAATTCCTGATCGGCGAGACGATCGGCATCGCGGAAGAGCGCGACGACTGGATGATCTTCTCGCATCCGGTCGGCGCGGTAACCGATGAAGTGACGCTGACCATGCGTGCCATCGTGCAGGCGACCGCCGTCGATCAGGACCTGGCAAACCAGGTCGCGTTTGCGCGCCTCGCCGGGCAAATACCGCGCAGTTTCGTGATCGATCCAGGATCGATCGCCTATACACGCGGCGCGGTCGAGCGTTTTGACCCGGACGGCGCGGTAAATTTCACCGTGCGCGCCAGCGGCGTGGTCAGCAGTCAGATCGACCCCTGGACGATCCAGCAAAACCTGGCGGGACGCGCCGACGCCGACGCACTCGCCTATCTGGACAGCGCGCTCGAATTGGCGCCCGGCACGCTGCCGCAGATCGCACGCTCTCCCGATTGGCTGCCCCATCTGCCGCTGCTGCCGGGGCGTATCCGGCTGCTGCTGGTGTCACTGTGACCGACTCGATCGCGCTGCGCGGACGCCTGATCGGGATCGATCATGGTCTGGTACGGATCGGCGTGGCGGTCAGCGATCGCATCGGCATGACCGCCCGCGAACTGCTCGTCATGACGCGCCGGTCGAAACGCGAGGATTTTGCACAGTTGACTCAGATCGCCGCCGAACACCAGGCGATCGGGTGGGTCGTGGGACTGCCCTCGCCCTACGATGATGTCGAGGGCGTGTATTCGCAGTCGAAAAAGGTCGAGACCTGGGTCGGCTATCTGCGTGAAACGACCACACTGCCGATCGTGTTGTGGGACGAGCAGCTCACCAGCGTCGATGCGCGCGCGCTGGCGCACCAACAAAAGCGTCCGCTGCGCGCCCCGGTGGACGATCTGGCAGCGCGGGTGATGCTGTCGAGCTATCTGGACGCGCTGCACGACGGCTTGGCGACGGCGCCGCCGGAATGGATCGTATCGTGAAACCTGGACACCATAGACGGGAACGCTCATGCGGATATTGAAACTGATCGCGTCGGTGGCGGCGCTGCTGGTCGTGCTGGCAGCGATCGGCGTGCTGGTGCTGCTGCTGGTCAGCGACGGCAGACCGATCGACTACATTCAGGCGCAGATCGTCGGCTTTCGGCTGTCCGGGCGCGACGACGATCTGACGCGCGCGGTCGGCAGCGACGACACGCCGATCCGCTTCACCGTGCAGAGCGGTGACACTCCGCGCGCGATCGCGGGCAATCTACTGGCAGCGGGACTGATCAGCGACGCTGATCTGTTCGTGGACTACGCCCGCTATCAACGCTGGGATACCGAGCTGGAAGCGGGAACCTATTTCCTCAACCGCGCGCAATCGCTCAGCCAGATCGCCGCCGCGCTGACCGACTCGCGCGGCAGCGTCATCCCGTTTCGCGTGATCGAAGGCACACGCCTGGAGGAGATCGCCGAGTCGATCGACGCCAATCCGCTGTTCGGCTTCAGCGGTGCCGACTTTCTGCGCGTGACCGACGCGGGCGCGCTGCCGGATCCGACTTTCGCGGCGATCGTCGGCTTGCCAGCGGGCGCCTCGCATGAAGGCTTCATGTTCCCGAACACCTACAGCCTCCCGCCCGCTATCGACGCGATCGGGCTGCGTGAAACGCTGACCGATGAATTCATCACCCAGACGAATGACGCCGGGGTGACGAGTGCGGCGGTCGCGCAAAACTGGTCGCTGTTCCAGGTGGCGACGCTGGCGTCGATCGTGCAGCGCGAGGTAGTACGCATCGACGAGGCGCCGAAAGTCGCTGGCGTGTACCTGAACAGGCTCGATATCGGCATGAAGCTGGACGCCGACCCGACGGTGCAGTATCCGCTCGGACAGCCGGGCGACTGGTGGACGCAGATCACCCGCGCCGACTATTCCGATGTGATCTCGCCTTATAACACCTATCTCAACAACGGCTTGCCACCGGGTCCGATCGCCAACGCCGGACTAGCGATGCTGCGCGCGGTCGTGGCGCCGGAGCCGTCGGAATTTTTCTATTTTCAGGCGGAGTGTTCCGGCAATGGCTATCACAGGTTCGCGCGGACATTCGATGAGCATCTCGCCAATTCGTGCTTTTAGCGCGACGATCGCGCTCATCCTGATGCTGACCGGATGCGCGATCCAGCGTACCCCGCCGCTGGTGCGGATCGCGCTGCTGGCACCGTTTGAGGGCGCCGACCGCGCGATCGGCTACGAGGCGCTGTACGCCGCGCGGCTGGCGCTGAACGAAAGCGCGGACGATGCAGATTTAGCATTCTGGGATTTTGGCATCGATGTGCAGATATGGGCGAATGACACGATCGAGCTGCTGCCGCTGGACAGCGGCGATGGGCAGGCAGCCGATCGCGCGCGTGCCCTTGCCGGTGATCCGCTGGTCATCGCAGTCCTGTTGGTCGGCGTCGATCCCGATGACGAGGTGCTCCGTGCCGCGTTTGGCGATCTGCCCGTCATGTATATCGGCGATGCACCGTCGCAAAATTCTGACAGCTTTCTGATCTTTGCTCCGCTCTTTTCAGCGCAGCCAGGACACGAGACATTCGATGCGCGTTACCGGGCGCAGGGTGAATTCGTACCCGTGCCGCAAAAGCTCGCCTTTTCGGTCTACCGAGGTACGCAAATCATCCGCTTTACGCATCAACGCGCCCGCTCGCGCTCGGAGCTGGTGCAGGCGATGTCGCCCTGCTGCCCCGAATGACATCGTAAAACAGCGGCAGCGGCTCAATCGACGCATCGCCAATCGTGACAGCATTGTTGAGCCAGTTTTCGCACGCCGCGCGCTTGCCCTCGTCGTCGAAATGCAGTGTGAACAGCGGCGCGCCCGCCTCGACGCGATCCGCCACCTTGACATGCACCTCCAGCCCGACCGCCAGATTGATGCGATCGCCCTTTTTCTCGCGTCCGGCGCCCAGCTCAAAGGCGGCATGAGCGATCGCATTGGCATTGACCTGCTGCACGATCCCCGCGCGCAGCGCGGTAAAATCGGCGCGCAGCTTCGACGCAGGCAGTTTCGACGGATCGTCGATCGTGGTCACATCCCCGCCCTGTGCGCCGACCAACTGACGCAGCTTCGCCCGTGCCGACCCGTCCGCCAGCTTCGACTCCAACAGCGCGCGGACTTCAGCGGCATCCGTCCAGCGCGACCCGCGACCCGCCAGCGTCAGCATGTGCCCGGCGATCGCCAGACAGTGTTCGCGCAAATCATGCGCCCCTTCCCCGGACAGCATAGCGATCGACTCTTTGACTTCGAGCGCGTGCCCCACTGCCACGCCGAGCGGCTGGTTCATATCCGACAGCACCGCGATCACGTCGCGCCCGGCGTCAGCGCCGATCTCGACCATCAGCCGCGCCAGCTCGCGCCCATCCTCCAGTGTCGGCATAAATGCGCCGCCACCCACCTTGACATCCAGCACGATCCCGTTGGCACCAGCGGCGATCTTCTTGCTCATGATGCTGCTGGCGATCAGCGGCTTGCTGGCGACCGCACCGATCGAGTCGCGCAGTGCATAGATTTTGCCGTCGGCGGGTGCCAGCGCGAGCGACTGCCCGCTCAGGACGATCCCCTGTTCCTTTGCCTGTCGCTTGAATTCGTCGGCGGACAGATCGACGCGAAAGCCGGGGATCGCTTCGAGCTTGTCGATCGTCCCGCCGGTCATGCCTAAGCCGCGTCCGCTCATCTTGGCGACCGGGACATCGCAGGCTGCCACCAGCGGCAGCACGATCAGGCTGGTCTTGTCCCCGACACCGCCGGAAGAATGTTTATCCACCCAATAATCGCTGATCGCCGACAAATCCAGTTGATCCCCAGAACGCGCCATCGCCAGCGTCAGGTGGACGATCTCCGCGCGCGTCATCCCGTTCAGGTAGACCGCCATCACGAATGCCGCCATCTGGTAATCGGGCACATCGCCCGCGACATAGTGCGTGATCAGCCAGTCGATCTCGGCATCGGTCAGGGCGTCTCGATCGCGCTTTTTGGCGATCAGGTCGATCATGCGCATGGAAAAGCATCCAATCTCTCGTATTCGAGCGGCTGTTTACACAAAATTTACAAGGATCGCGGATGATCCTCGGCAATTCACTGATTGAGACCGGGCGTCACATCAGCTAAAATCGCGTGACCTTCAAACTCAGTTCGATGAGGAAAATTGTATGTCCACTTCTTCCGTAAAAAAAGCCCAGCCGGACGCTGTCAAGCCCGGCGCCAATCCGCAGCAGACGCGCGGGCTGGTGATCATCGGCGCGGTGGTCGCGGTCGCGCTGGTGGCACTGGTGGCGGTGATCGCGCTCGGCGGCGCCAGCAGCGGCGCGATCGACTATACAGACATTCCCAGCAGCCGCACCAGTGACGGCGGATTCGTCCTCGGTTTTCCTGAGGCGCCGGTGACGCTGGTCGAGTTCGCCGACTTCGCCTGTCCGCACTGCCAGGCGTATCACCCGACGATGCAGCAGTTCATCCGCGAATTCGTGGTGACGGGCAAGGCGAAATTCGAGTATCGCCTGATGCCGACGACCGGGCGCGAGGTCAGCCTGTTCACGGGTAAGCTGCTGGAATGTGCCGAAGAACTCAGCCCCGGCAGCTTCTGGCGCGGCAAAGACCTGATGTACACCTACGCCACCAGCGGACGCTACAACGCCGACATCGGCAGACAGTTTGCCCAGGACATCGGCGTGAGCTACAGCGACATGCTGGAATGCAGCGCCAACGCACAGCAGGTGACGATCGACGCCAATCTCGCCAACACCCTGAGCGTACAGGGAACCCCGGCGGTGATGGTGCGCTACGACGACAGCAGCACCCCGGTGTTCGTCACGGTCGGGACGACCACCTACGACCGGGGCGGCGCACCGTTCACGGCGCTGGCGTCGATGGTCAACGCGGCGAATCCGTCGTAAGGCAGGCGCGGGTCGCAGGGGGTTGGCGTGCCAGGTCTGGCACGCCAACCCCCTGCCGCTTAACGCACGGGCATACTCGAATCGACCAGTTGCAGTCCCTTTTCGGCATGTTTGCGGAACGCCTTTGTCGCCAGCGCCTCAAAATCGATCGTGGGATGCACGACCGACGACATGCAGTCCTGCAGGATGCGCAGCTTTTGCAGCACGCTCGGCTCGTCGGCAAAGTAACGCACGATCGAGGTGACCGTCTCCAGCACGCAGTGGCTCTTCGCCTGTCCCGCGACATAAATCAGATCATAGCTTTTCAGCATATTCAAAAAAGAGATATTCAGCTCGCCCATAGTGTGATCCGGGACTTTGACTTCCGGCTCCAGCATCGAATAATACTCGGTCTTGGGGATCATGCCTTTTTCCAGGAAGATCGGCTGTGTCTGACGCGCGGCGGCATGACAGGCGATCGCCTCGTACAGCGCCGGCGTAATGGCATGACCGAGCGTGCCGATCAGCGTGTGGTAGGGCCAGATCATCAGTTCTTTTTTGGAATACTTTTCCAGGTTCTCGACATACGCCCGCGACCAGACGACCTCGTAGAGCGGCGTCCACATGCCCGCCTCGACATCATCGGCGCGGATGACGGTGTTGGGTTCAGGGTGCTTGCCCTCGACATCGACCCACCACGCCGGGAAGAAAATCTGTACCGGGACATGGCTGTCCAGCGAGGCGGAAATGGTGGTGATGCGCCCCATGTTGCGAAAGATCCATTCGATCACGCGGCGGGTGTCCTCGACCGCGCCGGGGACGGACAGCATCCCGTCGGCATGGACAAAATCGACCTGCGGATCGACCAGGATGACGATCGTCCGCACTTTCGCATCGGAAGCGGGATTGAGGTTCATCGCGCGCCCGGCGTGGACGGCGGCGGCGGTATCCGGCACGTAGAGCGAGCCGACCTGTTCAGGGTGATAAAAGCTGGGAAACATCGCATCGTCCTCCTCGGACTGGCGCGTCGATCACGGGATTGGTCATTGGCAGATCGGGTTCTCAGTCGATATTATCGATGTACGCTAGTCAGTTTGCAAACGCGCGTATTTTTCCGAACGACATCGCAAAAAAAGAGGAAACCGATTATGCGCACCGTCGAATGGATCGCGGATCACGTCCGCATGATCGATCAAAAACGAATCCCCTGGGAATTGACCTTCGTCGAGCTGACGACGGTCGCGGCGGTCGCGGCGGCGATCACCGATATGACTGTGCGCGGCGCCCCGGCGATCGGCGCGACTGCGGCGTTCGGGCTGGCGCTGGCTGCCCGCGAGAGCACAGCCGCCACCCGCGACGCGCTCATGCTAGATCTGGAGACGGCGGGCGCGCTGCTCAAGGCGTCGCGTCCGACAGCGGTCAATCTGGCGTGGGCGGTCGATCGGCTGCTGGTGTACGCCAGTGCCCAGCTCGACGCTGACGCCGACCGCCTGCGTGTGCTTTTACTCACCGAGGCGCAGCGGATCGCCGATGACGATGTGGCGATCAACCAGCGCATCGGCGCGCACGGCGCCGCGCTGATCCACGACGGCGACACCGTGCTGCATCACTGCAACACCGGTGGCTTGGCGACCGTCGATTACGGCACCGCGCTCGGCGTGATCCGCGCTGCCCACGAGCAGGGCAAGCGCTTTCATGTGCTGCTGGACGAGACCCGCCCCCGTTTGCAGGGGTCGCGGTTGAGCGCGTGGGAGCTGGAACACCTGGGCGTGAGCTACGACATCATCCCCGATACGGCAGCGGGCTACTACATGGCGCGCGGCGAGGTCAAACTGGTGGTATTGGGCGCGGATCGGATCGCGGCGAACGGCGACTTCGCCAACAAGATCGGGACCTATCAGGTGGCGATCCTGGCGAAAGAACACGGCATCCCGTTTTACAGCGCCGCGCCGATCTCGACGGTCGATCTGGCGCTGACCAGCGGCGCGGGCATCCCGATCGAGGAACGCGACCCCGCCGAAGTGCTGGCACCCTACGGTCTGGCGCTGGTGCCGTCGCATTTCAAAGCGCGCAATCCGGCGTTCGACGTGACGCCGCACCGCTATCTGAGCGGGATCATCACCGAACACGGCATCGTCCGGGCACCGTTCGAGGTCAGCCTGCGCGATGCGGTGGCGCGGTCGTAGGGACGCCTGTTGATGCGCCTGTCGTGCCGACTCTCATATGAAGTCGAACAGTAATTTCAATATCACGCCTTCCGCTGACGCGGCGCGCGCTTGCCTGGCGTCGAGCGTGGCGAGCGTAAATTTCCCACGCAGTGCCAGCGCGATATACAGCGAGTCGTACACAGCCAGGTAACATCGTAACATGAAAGTTAAATAAGCCCTACGGAGTTGACCGCGAACAGCCACGTCCGCAGCCCCCAGGTGTCGGCGTAGCGCACATGATTGATCCATCCCTGCACGCGCGCATCCAGTTCAGCGAACGAGATTGCCCCGGCGCGGTAGGCGGCGATACTGGCACGAAAACGCCGCGTGAAATGCACCACATTGCGCGCTTTCAGCCGTCGATGCGTCGGATACACCACGAAGCCGAGCCAGGGGATGCCGACGCCGACCGGGATCACCTGTGCCTTTGTTTCATGCACGGTCAGCCGCAGCGACGCCAGAAAGTCGATGATCGCGCCCTTCCAGGCGTAGAGCTGACGCTTGGAGTCGCTGAACAGCGCAAAGTCGTCCACGTAGCGCAGACAGGCGGCGCAGCCAAGCTCACGCTGAACGAACCAATCGAACGGGTTCATATACACATTCGACCAGAACTGACTGGTCAGGTTGCCGATCGGCAGCCCGCGCGGGCGCAGCGGCGCGAACAGGTCGTCGTCGGCAAACCAGACCATCTCGTACTCATCCGCCAGCACCCCCGCCCCGCTGGCGACGATGCGCTCGATCAGCCACAGCGCCGATTCGTCGCGCACGGTCTGCGCGATGATGTCGATCAGGATGGCGTGGTCGATCGAGGGGAAATGCCGCACGATGTCCATGCGCAGGACATAGCGATACCGTCTCGACCACCCCTGAAGCTGGTCGATGGCGCGGTGCGTGCCTTTGCCAATGCGGTTGGCATAGCTGTGCTGGATGAAATGGCGCTCGAACAGCGGCTCGATCACGTTGCACAGCGCGTGATGCACTACCCGATCGCGGAAGGGGGCGGCGCTGATCTTGCGGCGCTTGGGTTCATGAATGAGAAAGTGCGTGTAGGCGCCTGGAGTGTAGGTCTTGTCGAGCAGCTCACGCTGAAGCATGATCAGCTTGTCGGCGACCTGATACTCGAACTGGGCGGCTGGCACGCGCCGCCTTTTTCCTTTAGCAGCCCGTCGAAAAGCAAGCAGCAGGTTGTCCCAATGAGCGATCGAGGCGTACATCGTGTCTGACGAAATGGTCATTTTTCCCCGCACTTTCGATCTGGTATCGTGGCTGGTGCCAAAAGCAGACGGCTTTCCCAAAGCGCATCGCTTCGTGATCACCAAACGTCTGCTCGATGCGCTGCTGGACTTTCAGGAAACGATCATCCATGCCAACGCGCAGCGCGGCGACGCACGCCTTGCCCATCTGCGCGATGCCGATGCCCATCTCACCATTCTGCGCGTCTATCTGCGCTATGTCTATCTCTGGAAATGGATCGACAGCGGCAAGTACGAGCATGTCAGCCGGATGGTGGAAGAGATCGGGCGGCTGCTCGGTGGCTGGATCAAGCGCAGTCAGGTAAAATGAGGGAGTGTCCACACGACATCAGGCTGTCGGGAAGCGTGCTGCGGGGCGGTTCGTGGAACAACAATCAGGACAACGCGCGCGCCTCGTTTCGCAACAGGAACAACCCGAACAATCGGAACAACAATATCGGCTTCCGGGTGGTCGTGGGCGGTTCTGGCTCATAGCCCTCTTACACCTCGAAGGGCAGCAGTGCCCGTTCCCAAAAATGGCGTCCGACCCCGGTTTGGCGCTTGCGGTGAGGATGGAGGGATAGCGCCGACGGGTCTGGTCTGCGCGCATATCGATGTCGCCACAGGGCAGCGGCAGCGCCAGGCAGATACAAAAGTCTGGGTGCGGTCAGGAGCGATCCCACCGCGCCCGCCCTATTTTTATTCGTAACATCGAGTATCCTGTTTCTAAAAAATCGACTCCCCTGACGGGGAGGGGGGAAGGGCATGGCGCTGCGCGCCATACCGAATCAGAGTTCAGAGGATCAACGAGCTTTAGGAGCCAGAACCGCCCACGACCACCCGGAAGCCGAAACTGCGGC
>Ga0163154_10002135_pt1 | contig 29333 bp, 31 predicted proteins | sample OliLakLV19MP9P1_FD_148649 | JGI IMG/M metagenome (GOLD analysis project Ga0163154, IMG submission 148649) | Freshwater microbial mat bacterial communities from Lake Vanda, McMurdo Dry Valleys, Antarctica - Oligotrophic Lake LV.19.MP9.P1 | ecosystem: Environmental > Aquatic > Freshwater > Lake >... | reverse complement strand
CCCCCGGCCCCGGTACTAGTACTAGTACTGCGTTCCCCAAGTTCGCATTGCGTTGTGTAGGTTTGTTGCGGTTTGTATGGGCGCAGATCGCACTTTGTCGCACGACAATTCGCGAGACGGCTCGTCGTTGCAGGCAGGGCGCTCCTCATTGCCGCAGGAGTCGTCGTCGATGAGCCTATGGCCAACTGAATGGCCAGCGTCAACGGCGGCGATCGAGGGATGTCGGCGCGGGCCACCGCCATCACGGCGAGCTCGAGGTCATTGCGGAGCGGCCAATGGGAGAAGTCCAGGCGCTTCGCGTTGGAGGTCAACTGCGGGGGTTCAGCCTCAGGGGTCGTGCCAAGGCGTGTGGCCAGCGTCGCGAGCAACCCGTAGTGCGTTGCATCAAACTCGCCCCGCCACTGCAAGATATTGGGGGGTCGCATGGGTGCAAATCTTTTGCGTCGCCGCGCCGCACGCCACGCCAGCAACCCGTTGAAGCACAGGCCGAAGAGCCCGAGCCCAGGCACGAAGGCCGCCGCTGCCCACAGCGCCACGTTCACGTCCCAGGTCCAAGCGCCGAGGAGCCCCGGGGAAACACCCACGGCCAGCAGCGCCGAGCGGCGCGCAGCGGCCCTGTGATGTCCTATTATGGTCTCGAGCTCCGCCTGGGCGGCAAAGAAGAACCCCGCCTGTTGGCGCGCCACTTCCGCGGGGCAGAGGCCTAGCGCCGCGAGGCATTGAGGGATCTCGGCGGGGTGCACAAAACCGTTTGCGACGCCCGCGATTAGGTCTTCGTATTGGAGAGACACGCCGGTTAGCCCACCTGCCGCAGCAGCTCGCTCACGATGTCATCCCAGCGATCCCCCGGCAGCGCATCGTACATCATCTCCTGGGCTTCGGCGGCGGCGAGGCGGGCGCCGCGCTGGTCTCCCAAGGCCCAACACGCCCATGCACGTGTCACCGCGCCTGCCAGGCCGTAACCGAGGGCGGCTATCGCACCGGTGCCCTGCCTCGAGACGAGCCCAAAAACCGCCTCCCGAACGGCACCGGGGGTTAGGCGGAGGTGCTCGCTGAGCGCGTCGCGCAGTGTCGTGCGCTGCGGCTCAGCAAGCTCGGTGAGCAGCGCTAGCAGCAGCTGCGTCGGCTCCACTGGGATCTCGAAGCCTCGCCAGACGCACGCCTCGAAGGCAAAGCCCTCCCGAGCCCTATGGCCAGCCAGCACTTCGTGCGCAAGTCCGTTCTCGCGGAGGCGCTGAGATAGGCGCGTACACATGCTCGCGAACCGCTCGAGGTGACGATGCGGTCGCATTGACGCGATGAGCAGACGCCTCGGCGGGAGCGCGTCTACAGCGACCTCGAGTGCCCTGTGGCCATGCGGGTCGCATGCGCCCAGGCCAAGGCGCCGCCAGTGGGCTCCCTTGGGTCGAGGCAGAAGAACACGCCGTCGAGCTCGGTGTCCGCGATCCGGCCGAGCGCCACCGCGGCGCCGTTCACGTGGATCATCAACTTGGGACGCCGCACGCCGACCTCTGATAGCTGTTGGTCGTGACCGAGATGGACTCCAAGCAGTAGAGCACGGGGTCGGTTCTGGCCCGCGCTGCGGCATGCGCGCCCGAGGTTGCACCTCGGGCCTGGCGGTGATGGTGGCGATCCCGCGTCGCAGATGTCGGTGATCCCGCTGCACGCGATGCGGGCGACGGTGGGCATCTCGATGACCACCTTCGTCATCGTCAGAGTTCGCGCGGGTCGCACCTCGAAGCTTGCGCTACTTCACGCGAACGATTCGCGCGTCACCCAGCGAGCTCGGGCTCGACGAAAACCCGCGCAGTGCACGTGCCCGAAACGCGACGAGCGCGCGCTCGCCCTCAGCGAGCTGCAGCTGGCGCGCCTCCTCGGCTGGAAGACTGAACGAGAGAGTCGATGCGACCTCGTGGTGCATGCTCGTCGACCAGCGATTCACGTCGTAGGAGCGGCCGCGAATGGCGACCTGACCGGCCTTCGTTTGACAGGATTTGGCGGAAGACGTGGAGCTGATGCCAACCATCGAGAACGCGGCTTCGTCGCCTTTGGCGTGCGTCTTCCACTGTGTCTTCTTGGGCTTGTCGAGCCATACCGCGACCCAGTCGGCGTCCGTGGGGATCTTCTTCTTCAGAAAGTCGATGGTGGAGGCGGTGAGGTTTTCACCACCCAACGCGACGTCGTCTACCGCGACGACCTGTGGCGCGAAACCCGAGGAAGGGCCGAACGGTCGAGTGAGGCGCTGGTATGGGGCGCCATAGACGAAGGCAGCATGCTCCACGCAGCGCTCGCGTAGAGCGGGCCGGCAATCGTCGGCGGCGATTGCGTCCTCTCCCATCGAGAGCACAGCCTTCACGGGGTCACCCAACTTGCGGTGAGCCAAGCGCTCCGCGACCGTGGCTTCCGTAGATGCCTCGGACCGAGGACGACGAAAATGGCACTGAGGAACGAGACCGTTTGGTCGCACATCTGCTTTGCGTGTCGCTGGCGTAAGGCCTTTTGTAAGGGGATGGGTCCGCGCTCCACACGTAGGGTGCGGCATGCGAAAGCCACCCGTATTCTGGGTCGCCCTGTGGTGCTGGCTGGGTTGCGCCTCCAAGAACGACGCCGCGTCGACCTCGGGCACGAGCGTCACCAGCTCGCTGCCCCCCGTCCTCCTCGAGCGCTGGCGCGAGCGCATCCGCTGCGAGCGGCCACAGGATCCCCAGCGCTGGATTCGCGCTGACCCTGCCGCCCGGCTACTCGGTGGAGGACCAGACGAACGTCGCGAACGTGAAGGACGCGGCGGGCGAGGTGGTCCTGCAGCTCACCATCTTCGATAGCATCGAAAATGCCGGTAGCTATGACAGCGCGAAAGCGACTACCCGCGCCACCTTGTCCGTCCCGATGCGGGCCACCCGTGTCTCTGGAGCGTCACTGCGCACGACAAGATTTTTCATCCCTGGAAAGCCGTTGCACGCGTCCCCTGGGGTCGGGTGGTTGGCGGTCGAGCCTATCGTCCCGTCACGGTTGTCATCCCTGGTGTAGGCGCCGATAACGAGCCAATGTCCGCTCGGGTCGAAGCGCACGCTGTCGACCATGCCGGGTCCCGGATCGATCTCGATCTCGCGGGTAGCCTCGAGCTCGCGCAGCCGAAGCACCTCATGGCGGTTCTTGCGAGCCAGGTACAGGAAGCGCTTGCCGGTTGAATCGAAGGTCTCGCTCCAGCCAGCTGGTCGCTGCACCTTGAAGCCGGGGCGCATTCCGGCGCCGAAGGTAATGGGCACTCCATCGCTGCTCGCGAGCACGAGCCGCCCTCCTCGCACGAACGAGACGTAATCACCCGTTGGCGCCGCGGCGGCAAACGCGTCGATCGGCTGTCCTTCGCCGCCAGAGAATGCAAGGTAAGCCGCCATGCGATCGCCGATCACCTCACCGTGATGCCCCCAGCTGGCCTCGACGCGGCCGTCGCCATTGGTGTCCTTGCGAGCTTGACAGAATGCGACCCAGCGGGCGCCGGGGTCCACGGTCATGCTGCCCAATGGGTGGGCCGTACCGAACGTCGGACCGTCGCGTTGCGGCTGGGCAAGCGGTAGCGCGCTCGCACGCTCCGCGAGCATCTCGCTCGCAGCGCCGGGAGGGCTCGGGCTCGCGGTCGCCGGGGCCGAGCTGCTCGCCCCTGCAACACCCGCGCTCGCGTGCCGCATGAGCAAGGAACGCGGTCGCCCATCCGGGCCGCATCCGATCGCCATCGCTGCGGTCAGTACCCATGCCAGGCGGCGGCGTGACAGGAATCGTTCGACTTTCATGGGAGTCCGTGCGCCGAGGCTGCGCCAGTCTCCGCGACCGTGCCATCGCCGGCCATTACAAAGTACCTTACAACTTGGAGCGAGCGCTGGACATGGTGCCGGGATGCAGCACGAGCCGCCGGGCGCGGTCGGTCTGGGCTTACAAGTAAGCTGGCTGGCAGGTTGGTGATCTCTCGTTGAGCAGTGTCCTAGGTGTGGCAGTGTCGAGTCGCGTCGGCAGCGCCAAACGGGACGCGCCGGGGGCAGTCATCGGCGGGGGTGGGCAAGACAAGTATGAACATCAGCCTCGATGACGCAGCAGCCACACTGCTGGCCTCGGCCATCAGCGGCCGACCCGCGCGTACACGCGCTTGCGTGGCGACAGAGGTTTTGCCTGGCGCGACTTTGTCGAGGTCATGGACGACGCGAACGCCTTCATGCGAATCGAACCGTCCGATGCCGTGTACGATAGAGACGAGTATGAGTGCATCCGCGTCGCCGAAGCGTTCGCCCGTTCCGCGGCGCCGTTCGGGGTCCTGATCGAAATAGACCTGCCCTCCGCCGGCATCGTGCGCGCGGCGCGCAGCGGCCGGAAGGTCGAGCTTCCGGTGGCGGTGCGAGACCGGCCTGACCTAGGACCCCAGGAGGTGCTGGTTCGCGACGCGCTGCCGCTGGTGGCCCGACTCGCCTATCTACTTCCCATTGAGGTGCGCGTTCTCGTCGCCGTTGGCGCCAGCAATCGCTTCATACTTTTGAGCGAGGCGGCGTTTTGTGACCTCTCGACCGAGCTAGGAGAACGACGAGCGCGCTATTTTCGAGCGGTGAGCGCCATGGGACCCAAGATCTGATCCCGCGTCCGATCCTCCATCCGGCTGTCGAGACGGTCGTGGTCGATGAGATCAGCGAGCGCCGACTTCGCAAGCGCCCGAGATTGAAGGCCCACCCTTGGTGCGCCGATCGGGGCTAGCGTGTCGTCATGCGCGCCCCGTCCTGCCTCCTCGCAACCGTGCTGCTCGCAACCGTGCTGCTCGCATCCGGCTGCGGCAGTGCGGACCCGGCTGGGCAAGAGTCCTCCGCCTCTGTAGTCGCGCTGTCGGCGCACGCCTCTGCGAGCGCCAACGCCAAGCCCGCCTCGAGCTGGGGAGCATTTCCGAAGGCCGCGGGTCGCAACTCCGCGCCGCCGGGCATTCAGACACAAGCTGCCGCAGAGGGCGCGAAGGCGCCGTCGTTCTCGCTGCCTGCGATCCAAGGCAGCTGGTCGCTGGAGGAGGGGTTGTCGAAGACGAAGTACGTTGTGCTCGTCTTTTACCGGGGCGCTTGGTGACCCTACTGCCGCACGCAGCTAGTTGAGCTGCAAAAGAGCCTCGCTGATGTGACCGCCAAGCAGGCGACGCTCGTCGCCATCGCGGCGGATCCGCCGGAGCAGCGAGCCAACTTGGTCGCCAAGCTGGGCCTCGGCTTTCCGGTGCTCAGTGACCCCGAGCGTGAGGTCATCAAGCGCTACGGCGTGGAGGACGCAGAGAACGAGATCGCCTGGCCCGCGCTGTTCGTCATCGGTCCCGATGGAACAATCCTCAAGCGCGTGATGCTCGAGACGTACAAAGAGCGTCCGATCGTGTCGCAGATCCTCGACAGCATCCCTGGCGCGGCGAGCGCCACGGGAAGCGCGTCTGCGGCGCCGAGCGCGTCGGCGCGATGAGCTGTCGTTGATCCACGCGCAGCGCCATCCTCGCGATGTCGCTGGCCAGCTCATCGCTGACCGCGCTCGTTCGACGACGTCTCCGCAGAAGGGTCCCTGCTGTTGGCGCTCGCTGCCGATGACGGAAGGCTGGTGAGCTTCCGCGTGGACGAAGCGGGCGCGCTCACCAAGGTCGACGAGATCGAGGTCGCCGCTGGCCCCTACAGCGGCGACCTCGATCTCGGCCACGCTGTGGTCTCCGGCGGAACTTGCGAGATTACGGTGCTGCGGGTCGCCTCCTCCGGAGAGCTCGTGGTCGATCGGCGGTTCAGCGCGTCCCGCGGGCAGCCCGAGGTGTCGATCGACCCTTCCGCCGCGTTCGCTGTTCTCTCGACGCATTTCTCCGGCGACGAGGCCGATGCCCTCGGCGATGCCGAGTTTGGTCTCTCGCTGCTCGAGCTCGAGTCGGGGCGATCGTCGACACGCTTGGGCTCGACGGCGCAGGCTTCACGGAAGGCGGTGGAACGCCGGCGAGCTGGCCCGTTCGGGCTGCCTTCAGGAGTGGCGCCGCGTTCGTGGCGCACGGCGGTGGCCTGAGCGAGGTCTCGCTAGCCGGCGGTCAGCTCGAGCTGTCTCGCACCTTGGCGCTCGAGGGGCCGGCGGTCGACGTGGCGATCCATGGCGACAGCGCGCTCGTTATCGTCGCCAGTCCGTCCTCGGTAGCCGAGATCGATCTGCTCGACATGGAGGTGCGTGAGTCCGTCCCGCTGCCCGATGGCGAACAGGGAACGGCCGTCGTCGTCACCGCGGACCGCATCTACGTTGCCGGGAACGAGACTGGGCTGATCACGCTCGAACGTTGAGCAGCGACAGCCAGAAAAACGTTGTCGATGGTGCGGTAGAGCCCCGTCTCGTCAGCCCGGCGCTGCGTCGACTTCTAATTACGGTGCCGGTCTGGGCACGACGATCTCGTCGATCGCCTTCGCCACGTCTGTCGTCTCCTTGGCTGGCTCACCGTTCGAGATGTCCCGCAGCCTCGCCACAACGACACCTTTGGTCGGATAGACAAGCAAGGTCTGGCCACCGTAACCGTCGCCAACGAAGGTGCGGATGGCGCCCAGTTGCACCTCGCCGTCGCGCCGCTTCGCTTTCCATGTTGTGTCGTTCCAGAGCGCGATGTCGCTGTCGCGCGGCTGCTCGTCCTTGCTGTTCAGGGCCTTGTTGATTGCACGGAAGAAGTCTTTGCGGTCGAAGTATTGGCCAACGAGCGGCCGGAACTTGGCGATGAAGTCGTCAGGTGCACCGGTTGCGTTCCATTCGTCGAGGAGCTTGGCGCTGAAGCCGAGCTTGGTCGACTCGGGCGTGAGCCACCACAGATAGCCGTGAGGCCGAAAGCCCGCACCCCACCCCGACCAAGGCTGCTCCTATCCAGCCGATCCATCGCCCTGCAGCTGATTTCAGCCCGCCGGCAACTCTACCTCGACAAGCGGCGTCAGAAAAGTGGGCGAACGTCTCCCGGGCAGCAGAAAGCACAGGACTTCGAAGTGAAAAAGTTGTTCGAGCCCAGCGTGACCTCGCCGTTGAACGCGTGCCTCGCGAGAGCTACTCACCGATCACTACCATATCGTCCAGAGCCCTCTCCCGGGGGTGTCGAACGCACCGCTCGGGGCACCCTAAAGCCTAGGGTCCCCATTACGGTGCGCCGAGCAGCCGGCGCGGCCGCAAGTCGTGCGACTTGCACCAGCGACTCGAGCGAAAATCTGCTAAATCGAGCGCCTTGCAGCAGCTGTCCGCCGTGTACCCGCCCGCCGACGCTGCCAATGCGCACCGCGGGAGGGAGGGTAGAGTCTACCCCCGCCATTGCGGTGCGCCCAGCGCCCGGCGGCGGTGGGCGAGAACATCAATGGGATCAGCAACCGAGCAATTGCTTCGCATCGCTCAGCGCGACCAATGTCCGGGGCTTGTTTCGCCGGGTTGCCCGGCCGCACGCGACCATGCTCACTGGCGGCCTGATCGCTGGCGCTACTCAATGTGTGATCGTCAGCGAGTAGTCGCCAGCGCCGACTTCGGTGTCGACCCACACGAAACGCGTTTCATTGGCGGCTACCGAGAAGCTCACCTGCGCGATGTCGTTGTTGAACGGAGCGTCGCAGTCGACCTCGGAACCGCTGTTTCCGCATTGGGTTTGGGCGTAGATCACGGGGCTGAACGCCGCCGACTCCAGATCGAGGGTGTAGTTGCCGGCGTTCGAGAAACGTAGCTCGTAGACCGAATCGGCGCCGCTGCCCGCGCCATTGCAGCCGCTGGCATTGCTGTCGTTGCTCAGGTGTCGCAAGAACCTCTCGATGCTGGCTCGGTTCGTCACGAGCGCATTGATTTTCATGCGCCCGCCGCAGCTGGTGCGAGTAGGGATTTCGAAGCGCGAAAGTCGTCGGAGGTGGGCTGAACGTCGACAGCTGGGCACCCCGCACCACGAGTTTTCGGGCCCGAGCACACTATCGAGAGGCTCATGGTCGATGGGGCCGCGAGATCCGCTCGTGTGAAGCGGCAGTGATCAGGCAGATCGCTAGAGCTGACCCGTGAGCTGGGGGCGACCCAAGCACGCGATGTTGACTCCAACGGCATCTTCTCCGAGCAGCCACGCCCGAGAGCCTATGCTCGCGCCGAAGACTTGCCCGACGTGAACCATTGCGACGACCGCTGTTGTCTCGGACGCCCCGTCGTCGAGAGCCTCGGCGTCCAGCTGTGCGAGCCGCGCAGCGCATGCCTCAGGCGAGAGGCAGCCGCTGAAGTCACGTCGCTCGAGCTCCTCTTCGACGCGGCGGCCGCTACCAAGCTCGGCACCGACCGCGTGACCAGCGCGCATGTGATGTTCGTGGGCCTGATCGACGACGGAGGGCGGGTCGTGGTCGATGGCAAGGAGGTGGCGAGCGCGCCCTTCGGCATCGATCACGGCGCGCTGCGTTTCACGTCGCCGAGAGCTTCCTCAGCACAGTTGGTGGGCGACCGCATGTTTCCCGCTACGCGAGGAGGAGACCAACGTGCAGGGCGAGCGCTTGATCGATCTTGCGCATCGTGTCTAGCGCGACCTTGCCTGCGCGAGCGGTGACCCTTCCCCGGTCGTACGTCATGACCATCGAGGCGTTCGATACGCGGTCGGCATCCAACGTGGACCGCGGTCTCCGCAGATCGGTCATGTAAGCGCGAGCCGCGCGCTCGGCAGTGTACTCCTGCGTGGGAATGACGGTGATGGCGTGCCCGTAACGGTTGGCGATGTCGTTGGAAACCACGACGCAGCAACGTATTTTTCTCGGCTCGACGCCGACAGAGGGGTCGCAGCAGATCCAGAGCACGTCGCCCCGCCGCACATCCAGTGGCTCGAGCGGCACGGCAGGCGAACGCGGAGCTCGCCTGGTCACCTTACGAGCCTTCAAGGCTGTCCAATGCCTCGATCTGCAATCGCTCCAGATCCGCTAGCAGCTCTTGCGCATCACCTCGGCCGGCCGCGTAGTCACGGGCGAGCTTTCGCCGCTGCTCGAGGTCCTCTCGCCGAAGGAGCGCTTCGCGAAGCAGCTCGCGCGCCACCGTCGCGCGCGGCTTTCCGAGCCGCCGTGCGTGTTTTGCCAACGTCTTGGACGTGTCGATGTCGAGTGTCAAATTGAGTCGCTCCACGACACTAACACTAGCACGGCCCCGAGCACGATCACCGCCATCGTAGCCGGCGCGCGCCTGCGTAAGATCTCAGCGCATGACGCACGCTTCTCGGGACGTTGCCGGAGGACTTCTCTTCTTGCTCTGGGCTCGGCCTGGTGCTTCGACAGCAGGACATCTCGTGTAGCCTGATTCCCGTGCGTCCTCCCCTCGAGCCAAGCCGACCGCTCTTCAGCCGGGCGCTCCACGTGGCGTTGATGGCATTCGCTCCCAGCTGCGGAGCGCGTTCGGACGTCGACACGACCGGCCCGGAGCCGGAGACCATCACCTCGTGCGGCGGTCATCACGACGTGGCTGCCGGCGGGGGCGAAGCTTTTGGGTGCGTGCTTCTTGCCTACGACGTCAGTGGTGCCGAGCCTGGCGCGCTCACCCTCACAACCCGCGCCCAGCGACGGGTACTGGATGGCCGCGTTCAACCTGGCCCTCTCCGGCAGCGCCACGGATGGCCGCTCGTTTCAGCTCTGGGGGGACGACATCGCCAGCCTGTGCTCCGGGGACTCCCTCCCGCTCGTTCCCACGACGCAGGGGGGCCACGGCGCGCGCGTCGTGCTCAGGTGGTCTCTCTCGAACGCGATCTGGGCCAGCACATCGGGCACGCTCGACGTCATTGCGTACGAGCCCGGCACTGTCGGCGAGACGCGGCCGGCCCACTTCGAGGTGCACGGGGCACGGATGGCGCCGAGCCCTGAGGACGGAATCGGAGAGGCCGTACCCGGAGACGCCACCGGGACCTTCAAGGTGGATCTCTCCTGTAAACTGGAGAGGTTCGCGCAACCCTGACTGGGCGCTGAAGGGCATGGTTCTATCAGCAGAGGGGCGAGTAGGGATTTCGAAGCGCGAAAGTCGTCGGAGGTGGGCTGAACGTCGACAGCGGGGCACCCCGCACCACGAGTTTTCGGGCGCGAGCACACTATCGAGAGGCTCATGGTCGATGGGGCCGCGAGATCCACTCCTGTGAAGCGGCAGTGATCAGGCAGATCGCTAGAGCTGACCCGTGCTGGGGGCGACCCAAGCACGCGATGTTGACTCCAACGGCATCCTCTCCGAGCAGCCACGCCCGAGAGCCTACGCTCGCGCCGAAGACTTGCCCGACGTGAACCATTGCGACGACCGCTGTTGTCTCGGACGCCCCGTCGTCGAGAGCCTCGGCGTCCAGCTGTGCGAGCCGCGCAGCGCATGCCTCAGGCGAGAGGCAGCCGCTGAAGTCACGTCGCTCGAGCTCCTCTTCGATGCGGCGGCCGCTACCAAGCTCGGCACCGACCGCGTGACCATTGGCTTCGACGCCGCCGCGTGCGACGCGGCCGAGCTGCAAGCCGTGATCGCGCTGGGGGGCACGTAAGGTTCCGCCTCGGAGAACTTCTGTCTCAACCAATACTGCGAGATTAGAGTGGTGGTGGCAAGGTGCTCTGCTTAGCTCGACTAGATCCCGAAGATGCGAATGCTTTTGAAGGGAGCGGCGAGTTTGCCGAGATCCGATACGTCGCCAGTGGCTATTACGCAGGCAGGGAACTCGGCGGCGGTGGCGACCACGAATGCGTCGACTGCGTGCGAGGACCCCAGCTTGCTTCTGGCGAGGATCTGGCCGGCGCGGCGGGCGATCGCGCAACGAAGCCGGAACCCCGCGCGACCCGACGGCCTGTTCATGCAGGTGTTCAACCGGAGGTTGAATCAACGAACAAAATTCAGCTGTGCCAAAGGGCCGGGCTGGTCAAGCTGGGTCACATCGCGATCGACGGCACGAAGGTGAAGGCGAACGCGTCGAAGCACAAGGCGATGAGCTAGGAGCGGATGAGCGAGGCCGAGAAGAAGCTTTCAGAAGAGGTGACGTGGAAGCCGTGGTGGTCACCGGTCCCACGGACAACGACGTGACTCGGGTCCTCAGGACGGGCAACGTGAACCCGGTCACGTTCCTCGCCAAAACCCCTCAGCTCTCCAATCCACTCTTCTCGGCGCAGCTCGAGGCGGTCACCGCCCGCTACTTCGGAACTGACAATCGCTTCTTCGTCGTCGGAATCGGGACCAACAAGGGAACGTGTGTCGGCGCCCCGAAGGCGATCAACTCCAACTGCTCACCTGCTCTCGACTCGACAGCGCTGGACGGGAACGCGCACGGTGCCAGCGCGGTCAGCGCGACGGAGGCGGCGGTGGCGACCGCAAGCTCCGCGGCCGTGAAGAAGGTCGCCGTCCTGGGGCCGACGGGTCGAGGAGCTCCACTGCGCACCTACACGCCGCCGAACGCCGTGGGAGCGATGGCCTTCGGCGACGACGGCAAGATCTACGCGATCAACACCAACCGCGCCGAAGTCATGATCCTCGCCCCGAATGGCGGGATCTCGACGCTCGCGCTGTCGACCGCCGCGGTCACGAGCCCGGAGTACACCGCGATGATGCCGATCAACATTTACAACATTCCAGGGAAAGACGAGCTCCTCGTGCTGGTCCGGGGCGCGCCCGGGGGCCTGAAGCAGCTCTTCCGGATCCGCAAGCCGCTCTGACGGGCCCGGCGTCAGTCCCGCGCCTCCTCCCGCGCCTCCTGGCGCGCTCGATCCCGCGCCCGATCCAGCTGCTCGGCCGTGGCCCCGAGCTGCACGAGCAGCCGCTCGGCCATCGCGAAGGCGACCTCGCCCTCGGCCGACACCACCACGTCGGCGCCCGCACGCTCGACCGCGCGGACCTCGGCCAGGTAGGTCGCGCGCGCCAGGATCACCAGGTGCGGGTTGAGATCCTTGGCGGCGCGAACGACCGCCTCCGGCGAGCCCGAGAGCGCGAGCGGATAGCAGCGGAGCAGGGAAAGAAGGCGACGGGCGCGAAGCCCGAGCGGCTCGACCCGGACCAGGCGGTGCCTGACCCGAAAGCACAGCGTAACTTCAGCGATCCTGAGTCGCGATCATGCCTGACGGCGCCCACAAGCGGTCAGCGGTCAGCGGTCTCTCCACTTTTCCTGACGCGAGACGATCCGCACCCGAATCCTTTCGCCGACACACTCCTAGCGCTGAGGCAGGCGCCGTCGCGACAGCACGCGAGGGTGCCGCGGACAAGCGGCATAGACTGCCGCGTTTGTAGCCATTCGGTCCCGATCTCACGCCGCCCTAGCTGGCTGCTTCAGCGCGCGCGGGAAGAGCTGTCTCAGCGTCCAAGCCTGGAGGATCAGCCGGTCTTCGTTGGTGCGTAGCGTGTCTTTCAGCCGCATCAGGAACATGGCTGGCAGAACCGCATAACCGGCCGTCGTGTACAGCAGCCCGACGACCGTCGCCGACGGAGGCAGGTTGAGCGCTCTGGGATGCAGTACGACCGTACCGCCCTCAAAGGTGAAGCCAGGCGGAATCCCGGGCAGAAGCTCTGCCGCGAACGGCAGGATGGCCATGAGCAGGCCAGCCGCGATCACGTAGGGGCGCTCCTTCGTTGTTCCGTAGAGCGCGAAGATGGCCGTAACGATGGTCGCCGCCATCGGCATCAGCACGAAGGGGCCGAGCCAGGTTCCTTGCACCAGTACGACCACCGCACACAGCGAGAGCAGCGTCCAAAACTGGGCGCTACCCGTAATGCGTCGTTTGTAAAAGTGCCGGGCAATGAAGGCGGAGGCGATCACGCACAGCCAACCACCGAGGACGAGCGGCCAGTTGCGCACCCCGGCGAGCACCATGATCGGAAAGGAGAGCACGAACGACAAGAAGGCCCGGTAGCCGAGCAGGGCCCCCTCCGTTCGCGCCTGATGGTCCAACGTTTCGCGCTCCGCCTTGGCCTCCTCGGGCATGCCCTTGGGGGGCTCCAGCACCAGACGCGCCAGCGACTCGAGGGCCTTGGGCTCCTCGGGCGCGAGGGCCACTGCACGAAGTACGTTGCGAAGCGCCACCACGCGGGCTTCGTGGCGCGCGGCCAAGGTCTCTGCCTGCGCCTCGGCCTGCACCGCCGCGTCCAGGTAGCCCTGCGAGAGCTCACGGCGCCGCTCGAGATCGCGGTCGCCATCGAGGTAGCTCTCGACGGCGTCCGAGAGCGCTTTGGCGCTAGCAAAGCGCTTCTCGGCGTCCCGGGCCGTAGCCGTCTCGCAGATCCCGTCGAGCTCGGGCGGGATATCCGCGGCGGGACAGCGCTCGGAGGGCTTCGCTGTGAGCCCCTCGACGATCGCCTCGAGCGCCTTCATCGCGTCCGTCTCACGCACCAGGTTTTGCAGCGTGAGGATCTCGAACAGGATCACGCCAAGCGCGTAGACGTCGGTGCGCGCGTCCGCGGCGAGACCCCTTGCTTGCTCGGGAGCCATGTAACCCAGCGTCCCGATCACGCGCCCGGAGCCCGTGGACTCCTCACCAGCGAGCAGCGGGTCGGCGAGATCAGGCGCGCCCACGATCTTGGCGATACCCCAGTCGAGCACGTAGACCTCACCAAAGTCGCCAAGCATCACATTGCTGGGCTTGAGATCTCGGTGGACCACGCCGCGCGTGTGGGCGTAGTGCACCACCAGGGCGATGCTCGAGAAGGCGTTCAGCAACTTGCGCCGTGAGAAGCGCTGCACGAGCTCGGGATCGCCCGCGGCGAGGCCGCCCAAGATGTCGGCCAAGGTCTGCCCTCGAACCCGACGCATGGTGAACCATAGATCGCCCGCGCTGTTGGTACCGACGTCGTACACCGGCACGACAGCAGGGTGCTCCAGCTGCCCTTGCACGCGGATCTCGCGCAGGAAGCGGGCGCGCGCGCCGGACTCTTCCCCGACGTCACGATGCAGCGTCTTCTGCGCGACCTCGCGGCCGATCCATTGGTCACGAGTGAGCCGTACCTCCCCCATGCCCCCTGCGCCGAGCACGCCGCGCGCTGCGTACCGCTCCGCGCCGATCAGCTCTCTCGTCGGATCGGGCATGGACTCTGGCGCGACGATCGTCTCCGCCTCCGAGTCAGAGCTCCGCTGCCTCAGCGCAATCAACGTCGCGTCAAGCGCCGTGGCTGGCGTCGTCGCTGCAAATGCGTCCGCCCTGGCTGGCTCCAGCGGACGCCGCCCTCGGCCAATAGCATCGTGCTCACTCATCGAGTGAGCACGCTACTCGGGTAAGGCCTGCGCGCGAAACATGCCTATTGGGGAAACGACGAGGCGAAGTAGATGAAGACGAGGAGGCTGCCGAGTGGCGCGGACACGATCGATCCCGTCACGACGCCGGTCGTTGTCCTCACTCCGAGTCGGGCGACGAATCGCGCCCGTGAGACACGTCGACTCGTGCTAAGGCCCGGTCCACGCCGACCGGGGAGGCAGCGCGGTCGCGTCGATTCACCACCGCCAAAGTGCGACCACACACGCTGCTGATCCAGTACCGGCAGCCTGGGAGGCTGGGGCACGAAGACCGGCGCCGCCCCCGTGGCGCCGACCGGTGCGCGCGGCGAATCTGGCGTACAATGGACCGCGGATGAAGCATCAAAGCGCTGCCTCCCGAACGGTCGCCTTCGAGGACTATTTTCTCGCAGAGGAGACGAGCGACACACGGCACGAGTGGCACGAGGGCGTCGTCTACGCCATGTCGCGCGGGACGCCTCGCCATGGGCGACTGGTCGGCCAGGTGGGGCGACTACTCGCGAACGCGCTCGAGACTAGGTGCGTACTCTACACGTCGGACACGCCGATCTGGATCGATGCGGCGAGCCTGTGCACTTATGCCGACGCGAGTTTCGTCTGCGGGCCGCTTCAGACGATGATGGCAAGAAACAAGAACGGCCACGCGATCGGCGAAGCGATCATCAATCCCGCGATCGTCATCGAGGTTCTTTCTCCTGCGACGGAGCGCTACGACCGCGATGGCAAGTTCGCGGCCTACCGTCTTCTTCCGTCGATCGAGGAATACGTGGTCCTTGCGCAGTATGAGCCTCTCATCGAGGTCTTCCGTCGCCCTGCCGACGCGGACGCCGTCTGGCTCTCGGAGAGTGCCGTCTCAGGAGGCGCCGTAACGATTCATGGTGCCGTCCTCACGGTCGACGCGCTCTACGGACCATGAGCGCGACCATGGGCGCTGCTAGCCGTCGATCTCGGTGGCTGCCCGGGGACAAGACCAGCTGCTCCATCGGCGACAGCTTGAAGCGCGAACAGCGCTTCGATCTGGAGAGCATCGCTGACGTCGCCTTCGCTTACGATTCGGCGACTGCCCTCAACGTCCTCGCCGGAGCCGTTCTCGATGTCGGCAGCGGTCGGGTCGACGGCGCCGTAGCGATCATCACCGCCCCGGGCACGTCCTCCCACGGCATCAGCGCCGGCGTGTAGGTGTTGGGCTGCGTCGGGTCGTAGCCGGGCATTTCGGAGAAGCCGGTGTGCGACAGAGACAACGGCAGAGGCGCTCGAGACGAGCGCAATCGTGAGCCGGAACGGCGAGCTGTGGATGGACGTTGAAGCCCAATACCTCAGCGGCAGGCCTGACTTTTCGAGCGAGGGTTGCTCCACCACTCGGCTGCAGCACCGGGCGGAACGCCGAGCGCCCCATTGCCGAGAGAGCGCTCGAGCCCACCCAAAAATCACGAAGAGAAACCTACCGCTTGAGTATCAGGCTCCCCTTTTGATCGACGCGCAGGTTCGAGCCGAGCGAACCAACTGCGTCCGGGATCTTGTCGCCGAACGGGATCACCACACCATTGGCAATGCCCTCCAGATCGGGGGCGTAGGCCAACATCGAGCCGTCCTCGGCCCAGCTGGTGAGTCGGGTCATGCCACGGATCTGGACGGTGCCTGTGATCGCCTTCGCGCTCGTGTCCACCACCGCGATCTCGACAGCGGACGAGAGCACCACGGCGCGGCCATTTTGCGCACGCGCCACGTCTTCCCAGGCGGCGCGGGATCGGGGGCCCGCGATGGTCTCCCGCGCGCCGGAGCGGAGCACGCGGAACACGCCGGTCGCATCGGCGAAGAGCGCCTCGCCAGGCTCGACGCCGTCGCCAATCGCGGTTGCGCGCGGGCTGGCGATGGCAATGGTGCGTACTTCGTCCGTGGTTTCATCGACGCGAATCACTTCTCCGCTCGACATGGCGATGATGAGACCCGCGCCGCCCTGATTGAAGGCGACGCTTGCCTCTGCGTCGAATGCGAAGCCGCGGGTGGTGGCGATCACCTTCGACGGAACGGCTGCTGCCCCGGGCGCCAGCGCATCGACCAGCAGCGCGCCGTCGAGGCCCTGCCGGTAGAGCTTGCTGCAGCTCGGCGCGATGCCGACCACGATGCCGGGCGTTCGCGGGGCGGAGCCGAGATCTGCGCCGGTGAGCACGTCGTCCACCACGTACTTGTCACCGTCCACACGGTAACCAGCAACCCGGCCACCAGGGCAAACCCCGAGCAAATAGCCGCGCGTCGTGTGCCGGCGGCGCCCGGTCATGGCGTCGAGCAGCAAGATCTGCGGAGGCAAATGTTGGGCGATGTCCGCCTCTTTTCGCGAGAGCTCGACTGCCACCACTTCATTGCTTCGGATCACCCGCGACAGGCCGTCGGCACTGGTCACCTTCTTCGTTGCACCCGTGTCCTCTCGTGGCGCAAAGGTGAGCACGCGCTCGAGGCCGTCGTCTTCACGCCCGGAGAGCACCAATGTGCTCGAGAGCCAGCGTCCGCCAGGCAGCTCGAAGGCCCCACGCGAGAAGTGCTCGCCGAAGTCCTTCATGCCGAAGGTGCCCAGATCGAAGCGAGACGCCGCGAAACGAGGCGCGCTCGCGGAAGCGCCATCGCAGCGTGCCTTGGGTGAAGCCAGCGCGGTCGGCCGCGTTCCCTTTTGCAGGTAGAGCCAACGATCGAGGCCACTCAGCTTGCAGATCGCGAGATCGAGCCCGCCTTCGTCCCACTTCAGGGCGACCGTGTCTTCTGTCGGGTCGAGGCGGTACAGCTCGCGAGCGGGGTCGGCGCTGTCGAGCAGCAGCGTGGCGTCGCTCGTCGCCACCGCAACCACAGCGTCGCGCGGGCTGAATGACGCCAAGCGGATCTCGCCGGAAAGCTTGACGCTGCGCGCGGCAACGGCGCCCGTCGCGTCGAAGATCGAGAGCTGCTTTTCTTGCCAGGAAACCAACGATTTGCCGTCGGGCGAAAGCGCAAACGCGCCGGAAGCCTCCTCGATGCGCCCGACTGTGCCGGTCGCAAAATTCCAGACGGCGATGCCACCTTGCGAGACGCAGGCCGCGACCGGCGCACGAGCCGCCACCGTCAGCTCGCCCCGACATTTCATCGGCGCGACAGCGGCCAAGATCACCTCGCCGTCTTCACGAAGGCGCACCAAGGTCACTCGCCCGCTGGCATCCAGCGCAAACAGCGCAGTGTCGTACGAGAGCGGCACGACATCGACCAGCGGCCCGCTGCCGACAGCGATATCGAAGCGACGCGGCTGCCGAAATACGACGCTCGCTTTGGTCGGGTCGACGTCGACGTCAAGGTGGTCGAGCACCTCCGGTTCGGCGTTGGGGGCTTTCAGATCGAACACCACCAGCGCGCCCGCTGGCGACCGACCAATCACCCAGCGGTCGTTCCACGGCATCGAGACCGACTCGACCGGGCTCAACGTCAAGAAGCGACCCGGCGGCAAGTTGTGGGCGGCGCCGAGCAACTCGACGAACAACGCCGGCTCGGATGCGCCGTCGCGCAGCGCAGCGACGAGATACGCGACGCGCGCATACGGGTCCGAAGCCTGTCGCGCTCGCGCGATCAACCCCACTGTCCGCGCCTGCCTCTCGGCACGTTGCTCGGCCTCTTCGGCGGCGTGGCGGCGCGCTTCGAGCGTGCGCCGGTAGAACATCGCCGAGACGACCAGCACCAGACCCAGCACCAGCGCGCCCACTTGTGTCAGCCGACGACGGCGGCGGGCTCGACGCGATGCCGCCAAAAACTCGACCTCGATACCGGAGAGACCGCGCACGCCGAGACGCTGACGGTCGAGCGCCCGCACCAGATCGCCCCGGTCGAGGTAGGAGGACTGCATGCTTGCGCGCTCCCACGCCAGCGCAGCTTCGGAGATGCGCTCGAAGAGGGCGATCTGGTCCATCTTCGAGAGGCGGGCTGTCTCGATCTTGGGCCACTTCGCCAGCGCCGGGTGCACCAGCTCGACGTCGCTTCCGCGCATACGCACGAGCTTGTGCTTACGCAGACGGAGCACCAGGGTGTCGACGTCGCTGCCGCCGAGCTTCTCGTGAAGCACAACCAGCGGCACACGCAGCGCCACTCCATCCGAGCTGGTGAGCGCCACCAACAGATCGATCGCGCGCTCTCGCACGCTGCTCATGTGCGCGAGCACCTGATCTGCATGGCGGTGGAGTGTCCCCGAGACGCCACCCGTCGACTTCAGGCGCGCGCCGTCGAGCTTGCGGGTCAGCTCTTTTCCCGCGCCGGCCTTTTGCGGCTGCCCTGCCGCTTCCGCGGCACGCCGGGTCGACACGATGGCCTCCCCTTCCGCGACGCACGAACCCAAGAGCAAGCTCACCACAGGCAAAGGCACGCCGCCGCGCGCGAGCTCGGCCTCGACTGTGCTCGTGATCACGTCGCCCTGCTCGATCGCAAAACCGGCCAAGATGCCGGGCTCGAGGCTGATATCGCGCGCGCAAGCCTCGGGCGGCGGGGCCAGGTAGCGAACCAGCGAGGGCAACGTCGCGAGCCCGGGCGATAGCGCAACGACCGCGTCGATCGCTTCTTGATCGACGACCAGCACGATACGAATGCCGTCCGCACGGGCCGCGCTGCTGCCGCCGCCGAGCGCGTCTTCCAAGAGGGCGACCGTACGCGCTCGATCTGCCTCGGCGAAATCGACGAGCGCCTCCAGATCGTCGATCATCAAGATGCGCGCAGGACCTGTCGCGCGTGTGAGGGCCTCCCACGCCGTGCCCGTTTCTGCATTTACGTCGAGCGCTTGCAGGGCGCGCTCGAGCGCGCGATCCGGCCCTTCTGCGGCAGAGACGAAGGCAGTGCGCACGTAGAGCCGCCCATCGACGCCGGTCTTCGCCAGCTCCGCCGCCAGCAAGGCTGCGACGAAGGACGTTTTGCCGGCGCCGCTGGGACCGGCGACAGCCAGCAAGGGCTCGTAGGCGAGGTGCCGCATCATGCGCACGAGCTCCTGATCCCTGCCGAACAAGAACCCCTCGTGCTCTTGACCGAACGCGGCGAGCCCTGGATACGGCAGCTTCGGGGCACCGTGCGGCCGCTGCCATACGTCGGCGATCAGCTTGGCGAGGCCACCCTCCGTCACCCGCCTGCGCACTGGATCGACGGCGCACAATCGCTCGATGGTGTGGATGACACCTTCAGGCAGACCCTCTTCCGAGAAGTCACGCAGCGAGCCTTTGAGGGTCGCCTCGCGTAGCTCGATCCAATACGTGCGAAATTGCTGAAAATCGGCGTCGTCCGGCGGCTCGTGCTCGATCGCTTGCGGCAACCGGCCTGTCGCGAGCAGCGCAAGCGTTACGCCCAAGGCATACGCATCCGCGAGCATCGTGGGCTCACCGAGCTGCAGCACTTCAGGCGCCACGAAGCCCGGTGTGCCGACCACGACGCGCTCTTCGGCGGGCATGCTGTCAGGCCCGGCTGCGCCGCCGCCGGTTGCCGCGCGCTGCGTGGCGGCGAACGGGTCGCTCGTCTCTGCCAGGAAGACCGCTGTGGGCATGGTGCCCATCGACTGTTCGGAGTGCGGCGCGCGATCTCGATTGGGCTTGCTGGTGGCGCTCCTCGAGATGCCGAAGTCGAGCACCTTCACGCGGCCCTCTTGGGTCACGAAGATGTTCGCCGGCTTCAAGTCGAGATGCACGACGCCGCGCAGATGAATCACGTCGAGCGCTTCTGCGACCTCGCGCATGAACCGCAGCGCCACTCGCCATGGGATCCGCTTCTGCAGACGCAAGGTGTCCGCCAGCGTCTCGCCCAGCAGAAGCTCCATCGCGACGAAGGGCGCGCCGAGATACTCGAGCACGCCAGCCGCATAGATGGTCACCAGCGACGGGTGGCTGAAGGAAGCCAACAGCTTCGCTTCTTCTGACCAGTCGGAGTTGGCGATCTCCGGCGAAAGCAGCTTCAGCGCCACGTCGCGCAGCGGCTCGCCATCGGGCAACAGCTCGACCGCTCGCCAGACATCGCCAAAGCCGCCCCGGCCGATGCGAACCACCAGCCGATAACGGCCGTCGAGCACGTGCCCCGCTTCGAGATCTGCCACGGCGCGCGGCCCCGCGGCTGCCTCGGCGGCCTGGGATGCCCGACGATCAGCGGCAGCCCGATCGGGGGTAGCCCTATCGGGACTAGAGAGCGGTGCGCGCGAACGCGAGACAGCCATGGGTCGGCCGCGCCAGGATACGGGAAAGAACCATCCGTGGTATCAACGGAGAAGCGTCCCCGCGATGGTTGCCGAGAACTTCCCATCGGGCTCACCTGCCAAAGCGAGTGAGCGCTCCTCTCCCGCGAGGCGCATCGCTGGCGTGTTTCTGCGCGCCGCGATGGGCCCGGTCGAATATGCGGGCGGCTGCATCCTGGGAAACAAGATCATCACCGGCTTGGAGGAGCTCGGCCCGGATGGACTCTTGGGCGCATTTCATCGCGGCGTGACCGACGTCGCGGCGCTCGCCGCTGTTCCGCGGAGCGAGGTCGAGGGCCTGTTGCCGATGGGCGACGTCGCCGCGCTGGAGGCGAGGCTGCGCCAAACGCAGCCGCGCGCGTTGATCGCGTGGCGAACCCACGCCGGGCAGTTCGGCTTTCTGGACGTGATGACGGCGCTGACGATCGACGGGCGCCGCCCGGAGATCGGCCTCTGCCTCGAGCGCGTGGCTGGCAAGGTTCGCCAAGATCGCCACCTCGCCGAGCCGCTCGAGGCGCTCGGCACCGACGTCACCGCCTGGGAAGACTTGATCGTCCGCTGCCGCCACATCCTCGAAGATCGCGGCTGGCTCGCCCGCGCGTTGCGGCGCCGCGTGATGAAACGCGTCATCATCGGCGGCATCGCGTTCTTGGTGCTGGTCGCCGCGACCATCGCGATCGTCACGGTGCGCATCAAGCGCGACGACGTGGCGCGCAAAGTCGCGGCAGTCGCTGATTGTGACGCGGACAAGCTCACCGAAGCAGATCTCGAGTGGGCAAACAGCGAGCAGCGGGCCGTCGTGAGCGAAAAGGCCGACAGCTGCACGCGAGCGCAGGCGGAGGAAGCAGCCCGGCGAAAGCGCGAAAAAGAGGCACTCGCCGCCGAGAAGCTTTTGCGCGAAGCACGAGAAGCGCGGGAGAAAGAGTGCGCGCTTTTGGCAGACGACATCGAGAAAGGAAGTTTGTCCGAAGCGAGCAAGAAGAAAGCCGACAAGGCAGCCGATCTGCTCGACAGAGTTGCGAAGAAGGCACTGACAGACGCAGATGCCGGGCCGATCGACCCTGTGTTTCCGTGCGCCGAGGACGCCGCCATAAAAAAGCGGATCGAGGCAGCATTCGCCGACGCGTTGATGGTCGACCCGCTCTTGTGGGCCCGCCGCTCGGATCCATCGCCGACCACGGCGGCGCTCTTGTTGGCACACAAAGATGCCCTGCCCGACAACGGCTTGATTGGCCTGGCAGACAACGCCGAGCGCTCAGCCAAGAGCAGTCTCGCGCGCGGCGACATACAAAAAATGGCGACCGCGAAGCGGCTCTGTGGGCTCGCCAAATCGCTCGGCGTCGCCGGTCACGCCAGCTGCAATGCGATCGAGAAGCTACCCTGAGCTAGGTCTTGGCGAGCTAGATCTTTGCGACCCAGGCGTTGCAGCCGCCTTGCGCATTGATTGGGCCCTTCAAGGCCGTGCAGCTGCCACATTGATCCGGGGCAACCGGCTTGAAGAGCGAGCAGTTGTCACATTTTTTCGCCGGGTCGACTGCTTGGTCGACGTAGGCCAGCGTGGTGCGTTGGTTCTGCTCTTCGGGCGTGAGGCCTGCCGTGTCCGTGCAGGTCAGTTTCTTGCTGCCGCAGGCGACCAGCGTCGCGCCGACCGGCACCAAAACAGTCAGGCCTGCCGCCAGATCCCGAAAGAACCCGCGCCGGCTGGCGGCGTTGCGGGTGAGGCTCTCGGGCACTATGAGCTTGTCGTTCATCATCGTCCTGTGGGGTCTAGCAGCGCTGTCAGTCCATGCCCATCACCAGAGAACCTTACGCGCTTCGGCGCTTTCTATTGAAAACGACATTCTCTTTCATCATACTCCCAATGTGCAAAAGAGTACGCTGGCCGAGCTCGCTGTTGGCGCGCGCGCGACCATCGAGCAAGTGACCGGTGAACGTCGGCTGGCGGTGCGCTTGATGGAGCTCGGGCTGGTGCCGAGCACACTCGTTCGCTTGGAGCGCAAGGCGCCGCTAGGCGATCCGATCGAGCTTTCGATTCGCGGCTACGACCTATCGATCCGTCGCGAAGAGGCAGAGAAGATTTTTGTTTCGCGAGTCGACGCTGCGAGCGAAGAAGCTCCGTGATAGCCCCCACGGTCCTCGTCGCGGGCAATCCGAACGCCGGCAAGACAACTCTCTTCAACTCGATCACGGGGGCGTTTGCCAAGGTCGGCAACTACCCCGGCATCACAGTCGACAAGGTCGAGAAGCAGATCGATCTCGACGGCCAAGCCGCGCTGTTCGTCGATCTGCCTGGCACTTACAGCCTCACTTCGCGCAGTGAAGAAGAGCGGGTCGCAGTCGAAGCGATCCTCTCCGAGACCGACAAAGCAGCGGCACTGGTGATCGTCGCAGACGCGACGACCCTTCGTCGCGGCCTCTACTTCGCCACCCAGCTGCTCGACACGGGCATCCCGGCGGTGGTCGCGCTGACCATGATGGACGACGCGAGACGCGCGCACCTCGACGTCGACATCGGCCTGTTGGCGATGGTGCTCGGCTGCGAGGTGATCCCGATGGTGGCGCCCCGCGGCGAAGGGTTGAGCGAGCTGCGCAGAGCCGTGAAGCGTCTGCTCACGGAGCCATATGCGCCGGGTAACGCCGTCGATCTCGGCGGCGCAGAGCCGGCGATTCGAGCAGTCGAAGCGGCGTTCGCGGAGGGCCGCCCGGCGCTGCCTGCTCGCAAGGCGCGCACGCGCGCGAGCTGGGCGCTGCTCTCCATCGGCGGCGACGATCTGCTCGGCGTACCAGAAGGCGCACGCCGAGCCGTCGAGACCGAACGAAAGAAGGCGCTCGCAGATGGCAGAGATCTCGACGCCGAGATGGTCGGCGCGCGCTACCGGGCGGTCGACGCCATCCTCGACCGAGTGATCACGTCGAAAGAGCCGAAAGGGCGCCGGCGCTCCCAGAAGATCGACGATATCCTGGTGCACCCGGTGTGGGGCCTGTTGCTGTTCGTCGTCGTGATGTTCGTCGTGTTTCAGGCGCTGTTCGCGTGGGCCACACCGTTCGCCGATTGGATCGAAGCCGGCGTCGGCGCGGCGAAGGCCTTCACCAAAGACGCCATCCCGCCCGGCCCCTTCAACAATCTCGTCGTGGACGGCGTGCTTGCAGGGGTGGGCAATGTGCTGGTTTTCGTGCCGCAGATCGCGCTCCTGTTCGTGTTCCTCACCATCTTGGAAGACTCCGGCTATTTGGCGCGCGTCGCCTTCGTGATCGATCGCGTGATGGCGAAGGTGGGTCTCAATGGGCGCGCCTTCGTACCGATGCTGAGCGGCTTCGCCTGCGCGATCCCGGCCGTGATGGCGACCCGCACCATCGAGAGTCGCCGCGATCGACTGCTGACGATGTTGGTGGTGCCGCTCTCTTCATGCAGCGCGCGATTGCCGGTTTACGTGCTGCTGACCGCGGTTATTTTCGATCCGGATCGCAAGCTCTTGGGCTTCTTGGCGCCAGGCGCGCTGGCGCTGTTTGCGATGTACCTGCTGTCGGTGGTGTTCTCGCTCGGCGCGGCCTTCGTGATCGGGCGCACGGTGCTGAAGGGCCCTCGACCGACCCTCGTGCTCGAGCTGCCCGTCTACCGCTGGCCGCAACCGTTCAACGTCGCGCGCGCGACGTGGCAGCGGGTGCGGCGCTTCTTGGTCGACGCAGGCACCATCATCCTCGCGCTCACGATCGTGCTGTGGGGCCTGTTGAATTACCCGCAGAACCCAGAGTCGGTCGCTCGATTTGCCGGGCTCCGCGAAGAAGCGGCAACGATCGAAGACGACGCGCTGAAGACCGAGCAGCTCGCCGTGATCGCCGCTGAAGAGTCGGGCGATCGCCTACGCAACTCGGTGGCCGGCAAGGTCGGCCGCGCAATCGAGCCCGCGATCGAGCCGCTCGGCTTCGATTGGAAGATCGGCGTCGGCATCTTGGGCGCGTTCGCTGCACGCGAGGTGTTCGTGTCGACTTTGGGCCTGGTGTACGACGTCGAAGAAGCGACCGAAGAGACGGCCACGCTGAAAGATGCGCTGCGCGACGCGAAGCACCCCGACGGCAGCCCCGTGTTCACGCCGCTGGCAGGCGTCTCTTTGATGGTGTTCTTCGTGCTCGCCGCGCAGTGTATGAGCACGCTGGCAGTGGTGAAGCGCGAAGCCGGCTCCTGGAAGTGGGCCGGCTTCATGTTCGCCTACATGTCCGGGCTCGCCTACGTGGTAACCTTGCTGGTGTACCAGGGCGGCCGTCTATTGGGCTGGGGGATCTAATGCAAGAGGTGCTCGTCGTGCTCTGTCTCGGCGCCGCCGCTCTGTTCCTGTTGCACAAGCTGTTTCTGCACGACTTCTTCGCCAAGCGGCGGCCGGACGTGCCGCTCTCGAATCTGGTTCGGCGCGGGAAGCCACGCCAGCGCCCAGCCGACAAGTCGGGGGGGGGTTGTCACTGACGCTGTCGCACCGACTGGTCCGCTACTCGTCTTCGCCAGCGGCCAGCCGCTTCTGACGAGCGGCTTCCAGTCGCTCGGCGATCGACTTTCGAAGCTTGGGAAGATCCATCATCGCCGGGCGGTCGCCTTCGGGTAGCTCGGCGATCTGCTTGGCGATCTCGTCTGCTTGCTCGCGCGGCCTGTCGGGTACGCGCAACAGGGTGCCCAAACGGTCGAGCGCCGCGATCTCCTTCTCGTCGCGGGCTCCGTCGAGGCGGGTCATCCACGCTGCCACCGCATAGACGAACAGCCGATCAGCCTTGGACATGCCCGATCTGTCGATCACGCTGAGCTCGACTGGGCTCTTGGTGGCCGCTTCGATCTCCTCGATCTCTTCGATCTGGAGGCCCTCTTCGATGGCTGTTCGCACGATGGCGTCGGCCTCGTCTTCGTCCAGCTTGCCGTCGGCCCAGCCGATCGCCGCAAGCGCGATGAATACGTCCCTGCCCAGTCGCTCTTCGCTCATGCCCGGATGGTCGAAGGGAAAGCCCCGACGCGTCAAGCGACAGAAATCAGTCAGGGATGCGATGCACGACTTTGCCTCCGGCGATGGTGAGGCTGACCGCGCCCAGGAATTGTTTGCCCCAGAACGGCGTGTTCTTGCTCTTGGACGCCAGCCCCTCGATCGTAACTGAACGCTCCGGGTGAATCATGCAGAGCTCCGCCAAGCTGCCCTCCCGGATGCGGGGCGCCTCGAGGGAGATGATCTTCGCCGGGGCGGTGGAGAGCGCATCTATGAAGCGGGAGAGCGGCAAGAGCCCTCGCTTCACCAGGCCGAGCAGCACCGGCACGACCAGCTCGAGACCGATCATGCCCGGCTTCGCTTCTTCGAACTCGCAGTCTTTCTCGAGCACCGAATGCGGCGCGTGATCCGTAGCGATGGCGTCGATGGTGCCATCGCGCAGGGCCTCGCGCAACGCGTCGACATCGGCCTGCTCACGAAGTGGTGGATTGACCTTACAAGCTGTCTCGTAGCCGAGCACCGCCTCGTGCGTCAGCATCAGATGGTGCGGCGTGACTTCTGCCGTGACCTTGATGCCGCGCGACTTCGCTTCGCGAATGATGCGCACAGCGCCGCGGGTCGAGACATGCGCCAAGTGGTAACGAGAGCCAGTCGACTCTGCGAGCAGCACGTCGCGGGCGACGATGATGTCTTCGGCGACGCTGGGCCAACCGCGCAGCCCCAGCCGGCTGGAAATGGCGCCTTCGTGCATCTGGGCGCCATCGGTCAGATCGTGATCTTCGGCGTGCTGAATGACAGGCAGGTCGAAGGTGCCGCCGTACTCCAGCGCGCGGCGCATCACCGAGGCGTTCATCACGCACCTGCCGTCGTCGCTCACGCCAACGGCGCCGGCCTCTTTCAAGTCGGCCATCTCGGTCAGCTCTTTGCCCATTTGCCCAATCGTGATGGCCCCTATCGGATGCAGTGTGGGGCCGCCGACCTCTCGCGCCCGCGCCACCATCGCCTCGGTGATGCTGCGGCGATCGTTCACCGGCTTGGTGTTCGGCATCACGCACACATGGGCGAAGCCGCCGCGCGCAGCTGCTTGGAGGCCTGTGCGAATGTCTTCTTTGTACTCTTCGCCAGGCTCTCGCAGATGAGCGTGCAGGTCGACGAATGCGGGCAACAGCCATGCGCCACGACCGTCGATTGTCTGGGTTCGTTCACTCTCGCGAACGTCTTTGCTGGCGGCCCCGCGGCCCACACGGGTGATGCGCCCTTGTTCGATCACCACGTCGACCGTCTCGTCGAGCCCAGTCTGTGGATCGATCGCACGGGCTTCGCTGATGACGAGTGTCTGCGCGGACATGCCCGCGGTGCTAGCGCGCTGGCTTACCCGCAACAACCATCACTTCGAGGCCGCTCTGCACCACGCAGCCGTCTTTGCCGCAAGCGACCGAGATCTCGTGTGGCGGAGCTTGCGGCGGCGGGCTGACAGCCTCGGCGGCGGCGGCGGGCATGACCCCGAGCTTCGCGAAGGCGCTGACGTGATCTGGCAAGCTGTGCCGGGAGCGGGCGGCAATAACGGCAACAGGCGCCGCCTCAGCAGCCGGCGCCACGACGCTCGGCGCTTGCGCCTGCCCGATCAGCAGCGCAACCCAAGGTGATACGAGGATCACCCCCAGCGAACGGACAACGATTCGAAACCTCACGGCCCCTACATCGTTGCCGCAAAGTCACGAAGGTTCAAGTCACGGGACTTCCGATTCACCGGAGACCGCCACTGCCGTGCCCGAGGAAAATTGAACCGTCGGAGGAATGAACGCTCTCGACCTCGCTCAGCAAGGGGCTACCGAGCCTCAGCAGGCGCCGCAAACCGAGCAGGCGCTGGTGCAACAATCGCCGACGATTACGCACGAGCTGTCGCACCAGCAAGGGTCCCCGAAAGGTCCGGTGCCACCAACATCTCCGCACTCTGCTGCTTCGCAGGTGGAGTCCCCACCACCGGTAAGACCGCAGAACGCGACAGCGTTGGCGCAACAGTCACCATTCGTGACGCACGCGTCATCGCAGAAGCAGGTCGGCCCACCGGCCCCGCACTCGCACACAGAACAGCTGTTCGCGTCGTCGAGGCAGTCGCCTGCGCAGGTGCAGGAGTCTTCGCCGGCGCCACACGCCCCATCGCCGCAAAAGGCACCGCCGTTGGTCGTGGTCGGTCCGTTGGCCGTGGTGGGCCCGGGGCCAGTGGTGGTCGTCGGGCCCGGCCCCACGTTCGGCCCCGGTCCAACGTTGCCATTGCCGCCGTCGCTGTTGGTTCCCTGGCCGCCGGAGCCACCGCTGGTGTTACCACCAGCGCTGTCTTCGTAGAAGACGTCCGACCCTGAACCGGTTGCGCAAGCTGCGCACAGGACAACGGCGGAAAGAGCAAGCGCGCACGGGGCAAATTCCTCCGTGCCAAGTGCGAACCGGAGCGGGCGCTTACGCGCGTGATTGTCCCAGAGGGCACGGAGGAATCTTGCTTGTTGATTCAACCTCCGGTTGAAAACAGATGCCATCGAGCGGCCTTACCCCATGGTGGGATTCGCCGCTACACCCGCTGACCGTTGGCGTCGGCGACCGGCATACCGATCAAGCCGAGGATCGCCGGTACCAAGTGGGCCTCGACCGCCATCACTGCCGCCGGCGCGTCTGCTCGCGGCACGAAGGGGGCGGCCGCTTCGGCGACGAGCGCCTCGATCTCGCGATCACTGGTGATGGCGTAGCGCACGACCAGGAAGATCGCGCTCTGTACCGGTAGCCGCATCGAAGCTGCTGGCCTGCCAGTGAGGTGACCAAGCACGTTGGAGATGGTGTCCAGGAAAGGCAGCACGTTCTGCTCGCGAACGCGGGCATCGAGCTCGCCCGTGTCGACCAGCGAGCGCTGCAGCAACCGTACGGCTGTGCGGTGCTCGCGCGCGAAGCGGTAGCCGGCGCGCACCGCTTCGGACAAGAGTACGATGGGCCTGACTTCGCCCTTCGCGAGATTCGCTTCGAGTTCTTGGCGCAAGCCTCCGAGCTCTCGCAACATGGCATCGATGCAAGCCTCGTACAGGCCCTGCTTGCTACCGAAGTAGTGGTGCACCATCGCGAGGCTCACACCCGCGCCACGAGCGATATCGCGAACGCTGGCGCCGTCGATCCCGCTGGAAGCGAACAGCTGGTACGCAGTCGCCAGGATCTTTGCTTGCGTCGCTTGCGCGTCAGCGTTCACCGGCCTCGCCATATATTGTTGGTCAGCTTTTTATGAATGGCGGCGCCCGTCAATCGATGACGTGGCAAACGCGTGTGATTCCGCTGCCGAGGTTCTCTTTCTGTCAGCGTGCCAGCGTGTCAGCGACAGCCAGCGTCGGGGTGACTGGCCACATAAGTCTCGAACCCCGCGAGCAGCGCCGAGACGAAACGATCGCCGACGAAGGCTCCACCGAGCTCGGTGAAATGAACGGCATCTTTGAAGGCGAGCTTCGCGCGAACGAAGGTGGCCATCGAGCCTTGCCCACCCATCGCCTCGAATTGGTCCCACAACGCGACCGCCTCCGACTCGGCGACGACCCGACGCTGATCGACCACGGCGAGCGTCTCCTTCATCGATTGCTTCATGCCTCGGTCCGCTGGCGTCATCATCATGATCGACGCTTGCGGCAGGGCGCTGCGCACGACGGCGAGCACCCGCTTCATGGTCGGCGGCACCGCATCCATCGTGAAGATGTCGTTCGCGCCGGTCATGAACACCACCAGGTCGTAGTGACGTGCCGCCAGCATTGCGCCGAACACCGCTGGGTCGTGGCGACCGAGCGTTTTGGTGTTGAGCGCACCGACACCGAACGAATCGACCACGATGCCCGGCTCTGCGCGCTCCAGCGCGACACCGAAGAGGCGCACCGAGCCCGATGCGGCGGTGACCTCGAAGTGCCGGACGGAGCCCACCGCTTCGAGG